>BNJU01000766.1_pt1 | contig 68552 bp, 78 predicted proteins | sample 8539281 | NCBI WGS metagenome assembly BNJU01 (sample SAMD00202456, study PRJDB9452) | human saliva metagenome | isolation source: human saliva | place: Japan | reverse complement strand
TCATATTGACGCGAAAGTTTGCTATAATAGACAGTAACAGAGCAATTGAGGTGTAGAAAATGAAAAAAACATATTTTATTATTGGTGATATTCACGGCGAAGCAGATATGATGGAAGAAATGCTTCAAAACTGGGATGAAGAGACTCAGCAACTTGTCTTCATGGGAGACTTGATTGACCGTGGACCAGACAATAAACGCAGTGTCCTTACAGGAATGAAATATGCGAAAGAGAAAAACGCATGGTATTTGATGGGAAATCATGAAGTGATGTTCCTGGCATTTATCGACGATCCTGAAGGACGTTTTCCACACTACTTCAGAAACAATGGGGATACGACGATTAACGACTTACTCGGTCGCCCACAAGGTACTCCAGTCAATCCTGTGGAAGATGCCGAAGCGATTAAAGCACAATATCCAGAACTGATCGCGTTTCTAAGAGAACGTCCACTCTTTATCGATGAAGGCGACTTGCTCTTAGCGCATGCTGGGGTGGATTTACGCTTAGACGACTGGCACGACACTGAGCCAAAAGACTTCTACTGGATTCGTGAACCATTCCATAAAGGAGTTAACAATACTGGCAAGACGATTATCTTCGGTCACACACCTTTACGTGGCTTAAACGAAGATGGCGACTTTATGAAATTATGGCAACATGACGGCAAAATCGGTATCGATGGCGGAGCTGTTTTTGGTGGCGCGCTTCACGGTATCGTATGGCATGATGGCAAAATCGAAAAAATCTATAGCATTAAAAATACAAAACCAGTCCGTTTTACGGATGACTAGAGGTGTTCTATGAAAAAAAATGCGGTTCTTTTATGGGTTGTTTACTTTTTAAACTTGATGGTCTTCCCGGCGTTCTTTATTCGTTATACGTCTTCGGGGCCAAGTGTTGATACAAATGCTTACCTGATCCTTCAACTGGTTTCAACAGTGATTGGGGTCGCATTGTTCCGCGAGAAGCTTGTGGAAGGGTTCAAAAATTTCATCAAGCGTCCGTTTATTCGAGATTTGGCGATTGGGTACGCACTTCGTATCGGATTAGCGATTGCAGTCGCGCAGTTTATTGGAGATGTGACGTCGGATAACCAAGAACAAATTGAAAAAATGATGAGCGCAAACGACGCCGTCTTGATGTTTGTTCTTCTATGCGTTGTGGCGCCAATCTTAGAAGAGTTAGTGTTTCGTGAAGCGATTATCGGTTCGTTTAAGAAATCGCTCAACGTCCACGTGTTAACGTTTATTTCAGCGTTTCTATTCGTGCTGCTTCACGCACTCTCAAAAGATGCTGCAGGGTTAATTGACTGGAGCGCGGCATTGATGTACGTTCCATTAACGATTCCGATTGTGGGGATGTATCGTTATTATAACAACAATATTTTTGCATCTATCTCGATGCATTTTCTCAATAATTTTATCGCGTTTTTATTTTTATTAAATCAGTAATGACAAAGGGGTGAAATCATGAAATCGATCAATGGGTACGATTCATTATTCGGTATGGTTTCATCCTTTTTGCGCTTTTTGAATGGTCGCAACTACCGAATATGAACGCAGGAGACATCGCCTTCTTCTTTGGATTTATCGCGCTTGTGCAAGTTGGCTATTATTCATTGAAATATCAGTGGTATATCCTGATTGAAGGCATCGCGGTCGTCCTCCTCTGTTTGTATTTCCATACCATTTTTACAGGACTGATTCTTCTTCTCTGCTTCGAGGTGAGTCTGCGATTCTCCTTTAGAAATGCATTGATTTTACAGTTCATATTAGGGGCGGTCGTTATCGTTCCAGCCGTTCAACAAGGGAACAGCATTCAAGTCGTGATGACCTTGTTCTTCCTTTTATTCTTCTCTTATGGAAATCATATTTTGGAAGAGCGAAGAGCGCTGCAAGAAGAGTTGGAAAAAGCCGAGCAAAAACTTAGCGAGCAACGGTATGACTTGCAACAAGCCCAATATAAAATGGGGACGATGAAGGAAATCTTCACGCTGCAAGAGCGAAACCGAATTTCTCGTGAGATTCACGATTCTGTGGGACACAGTCTGTCCACGATTATTATTCAGCTAGGGGCGATTTCGCAACTGGCGAAGCAACAAAATTCACCGATTCAAGAAATGAGCGAAGGGCTTCGTGATTTTGCCGTCGAAGGATTGCAAGAAGTGCGTAAGATTGTTCATGACTTGAAGCCGGAACAAATGGATAAGAAGCAGCTGGATATTGCGCTGGAAGAATTTTTCCACGAGGTGCAAGTCAACAGCGGCATCGATATTCAATTTAGAAAAAATGAGCCAACCTTCACGCTCACAAGTGAGGCAGAGCTCAGTATCTTCCGTGGGGTCCAAGAGGCGATTACAAACGCGATGCGACATGGCCAAGCGACACGCATTACCGTGCTACTGATGTATAATCCATCGCAATTAGTCGTAACGATTAAGGATAACGGAACGGGAGCGGTCGATTTAGCTCCAAAAGGCGGACTCAAATCCCTCCAAGAACGACTTCGTGCAGAAGGTGGGTCGGTGACACTTGAGGCGTCAAATCCAGGTGTGACCGTGCAAATGATCCTACCGAATACAGAAAAACAATAGAAACGAGGAGAACCATGACAAACCCAATCAAACTTATTATTGCCGACGATGAAATGCTCATCCGTACGGGTTTAAAAATCATGCTTGAGGCGAGTGGTAATGTCGAAGTCCTCGCTTTAGCAGAGAGTGGACGTGCAGCTTTTGAAGCCTGCAAGGAGCACCAACCAGATGTGGTCTTGATGGATATTCGCATGCCAGAGAGTAACGGGATTGAAGGAACGAAGCTGATTAAAGAGGCCTTTCCAGAGGTGAAGGTGCTGATTGTGACGACCTTCCAAGATACTGAATATATTGTCGAAGCCGTGCAAAATGGTGCTTCGGGGTATTTATTAAAAGACAGTAGTCCAGAGGCGATTCTTGACGGGATTAAAGTCGCTCTGTCTGGAAAGTCGTGATGGATACGGTGATTTCAGAGGCGCTACTGACGAATACGACTGTTGAGAAGCCTGCAGCCTTTGATGCAGAAAAATGGGGGCTCACACCGCGTGAGGTGGAACTCATCCAACAAGTGGCGCAAGGCTTAAGCAATAAAGAAATCGCGCAAACGCTCTTCCTCTCAGAAGGAACCGTAAAAAATAATATTAGTACGATTCTATCGAAATTAGAATTGCGTGACCGCACTCAACTTGTGATTTTCGCGTACGAAAACAAACTCAAACAATAATTAAGACTGCTCCGATTCTTTCAGACAAACCACCATGGAGTATAGAATCTGAAAGAGTCAGGGGCATTTTTATAGAAAACATGACTTTAGTCACGATATGTGATGACGTTTTGGACTATAGACTCCGATGGGTGTTTGCTATGATAAGGGTACAAACAAGTAGGAGGATAAACAAATGAACGAATCCAAGAAGACCCCTAAAGATTTAAAACAGGAAAAAATCGTCGCGATTGTTCTTTGTTTATTAATAGCAATCCTTTCATTTATTCGATAAAGAGGTGTACATATGATTGAAATTAAAGACGTAACCAAATCTTACGGACGACAAAAAGTCCTACAAAATGTTTCCTTTGAAATTATGGAGGGGGAACTATTCGGCTTGCTTGGTCCAAACGGGGCTGGGAAAAGTACATTGATTGATATTCTGACAGGGATTCAATCGATGGATAGCGGTGACATTTTTATTAACGGAAAGTCGATTAAAACCGATAAAGTAGAAATTCGAAAACACTTAGGCTTAGTGCCACAAGATATCGCGCTTCTTGAGGAATTGAACGCGGTCGACAACTTAGAATACTTCGGTGGACTTTACGGGTTAGCAGGAGCTGAGTTAAAGAGCCAAATTGAGAAGTTGCTGGAAGTGGCCGGTCTAACTGACAAGAAGAAAGAGAAAGTGAAAAACTACTCTGGTGGGATGAAACGTCGCTTGAATATTGCCGTTGCGATGTTGCATAATCCTTCGATTTTGATTTTAGATGAACCAACTGTTGGGGTTGATGCGCAGTCGCGTCAACATATCTTCGACTATATTCAATCTCTTGCCGAACAAGGCACGACAATTCTTTACACATCGCACTATATGGAGGAAATCGAAGCCCTCTGTAAGCGTGTCTTCATTCTCGATTTAGGAGAAGAAGTGGCGTATGGCACGAAAGAAGAAGTGAAAAAACTCGTGGGGCATACACAAACGGTGGCACTCACATTGGACCGCGTACCTGCTGGATTTGATGAAGTATTGAAGAATAGCAAAAACGGCATTCAATTTGTAACAGTGGACGGCCAAGACATAGCCCTCACGATTGACCAAACGATTTTCTCAATGATGAAATTGATTGAGCAAGTCGAACAGGCACAACTCGTGATTAAATCCGTCAACGTAAAAGAAACGACATTAGAAGAGGCGTTCTTACAATTAACAGGAAAGACGCTTCGTGATTAAGGAGGACTTATGAGATACATTCGTTATATTAAAGCCAATTTAATATCCGCTCTGAAGTCTTTCCGGCGCTATTACTCATGGTCTTAATGCCATTTCTATTAACTCTATTCTTGGCGTTTACCACAAAGAGTGCCTTCAATCCGTCTGATTTAACGATTGAAACGAAGATTTATATCGATAATCAAGACAAAGGAGCTTTTGGAGAACAAATCGTGGCGTTGTTTGCGCAACTCACTGAGGAAAAACAAATTGCGCTGACAAGTGTGAAAGACGATGCCAAAATCATTGCGACGATTCCAGCTGATTTTACAGAGTCGATTCAAACGCGTTCGCAAGAGACTCCGATTACCATTGAGAAATCAGGGCGAACATCGAGCACGTCACTTGCGGTGTATGAATCGCTCTTGAAAACAATGACTTCGAAATTATTAGAAGCAAGTTTGGTGATGCATGAAGTCGCAGAAAGTAAGAATGCATCCATCACGCCCGAACAAGCAGCGGGGATGCTTGCATCCTTACAACAGGAAATCGCATCTAGAGCCTTCGAGACGGACCAAGTGGAAGCTGACTCCCAAGTGACTGCGAACCAACACTACGCAATTACAGGAATTGGATTTCTATTCATCATGTTCCTTGAAACTGCGATGCGCTTTGGGGTACAACGAGAACTCAGCGGTCTTCGCAAACGCTTGAATGTATTGCCATTTAGCATTTGCGAAAGAGACAGACTCGATTTAGCCGTGAATATGATTATGACGACACTATTATCATTCGTATATATCGGCCTATGGAAAATCCTCGATCCAACAACTTTTGGAGGAAATATCGGTATCATCTTTGTCCTTATCGTTTTCTATAGTTTAGTCTCAATGTTCTTGGAAACTTACTCGGAAATTTCGTGACAGAGAAGAACATGCCAGCCTTCTCAACTGGAATCAACTTGGTTTACTTGTTCTTATCGGGTGTCATCCCGCTAGATCGTATTAGTTCAACCTTCAGTTTCCTAAGCGGAAATCCATTCCGCCAATTTATTTACACCCCATTTGTCGATGTGATGAATGGCGTGTCGATGAAAGGAATGGCTATGGTTGCCGCACCGATTATTTTAGTGTTAGGGGTAGCCTTTAACTGGTCATTGAAGAGAAAGGAGGCGCGTCAATGAATCTTGTAAAAATGACAATCTTTCATTTCAAACGATTATTGAAAATGCCACTAATTCTCTTTATGATGATTGGAATGCCGGTCCTTATCAATGGAATCATGCTTACCACGCAAGGAACGGTGGATACGAAAACACCAAGTACGGTCGCAAAAACGGTTGCCTTTGTATTCAACGAGGGGAATGAAGAGTACGAAGAATTGATTGCGCCGTATATTCGAGAAGAGAATGTGTACTTCGATTTAGATAGCGCCAAAGAGGCCTTGAAAAAAGGAGAAATGACCGTTATTTATGAAGTGCCTGCGAACTATTTACAGAAGGCGAAAGAAGGCCAAGTGCCAACGATTCGCATCTGGAATACGCAGCGCGGCACGAGAGACTTTCTACTTGATGCACAGTTGACGAAGGTGTTAAAAGAAGTCATGTTAAACGCGAAGCTGCAACAAACAGGCGTATTGACGAAAGAAGAGACCTTGCCAGAGACTGACAATCAAATGGTGGTTACTATCAATGAAACGAAGACGAGTGTTGCGAGTGGGGTAGTCATGCTCATCTCTCTCCTTTATGTCATCATGAATGCATCAGTGATTGCTTCGGATTGGATCAACTTTAAGAAGAGTCACGTGTTGAAACGCTCAGTCGTCTCTCCACGTTCTAATTTGGAGATTACACTTTCGTTCTTACTAGCGTACTTTATCTTTATGTATATCGTTAATATGATTATGATGGCAGCGATGTTCTTTACAGGACTCGTTCCAGAAATGAACTGGGGAGTGTTTACGGGACTATTAGCCGCGACGATTATTTACAGTCTCTGCCTAAACTTATTCTTCTTCAGAATTTTCAAATCACCAGGACACGCGACGACGTTTGGAGTGCTGTTCGTCATGGTGATGGCGGGGATTGGAATGCCAGCAGCATTTGGTGATTTTGGAGGAAGCTGGCTCAGACTTGTGGCGTATATCAGCCCGATCTACTGGTTGTACAAGTCGATTGACCTTCAAACGCTCTTCCCATCAGTCTGGGTTATCCTTGCGATGGCAGGGGTCTACCTCACAGCAGGAAGCTACCGCCTTGAGCAGTATGTGCAAAATAAATAGGACGGACAAAAAACAGGACACTACAAGCTCCTATGGATATCTTCATAGTAGTGACAATAGCTGCACCGGATTGAGCCTTACGTCTCAATTCCTTTCAAGCTTCAAACTGCCGCTAGGAAATAAATTTCTTAGCGGCAGTAATTCACATTGAATGCACTCGCTATTGTTCCTACTATAGAATCCATGGAGCTTGTAGTGTCCTGTTTTGTCCTTTATGCTTAACAGTTAATAAGTAGCTTCTTGGGTGAGGAGCCCCGCGAGATAGAAGCTTATGGGAAGTGTGTTCTCAGGTTGAAAAGGGAACAAAAAAGCAACATGTAACTGTACTGACCCCAAAAAGTTGAGACAATTAATTTAAGCGAAGGATTTAGTTCTGTATTGTACAGGACTAAGTCCTTTAATTTACTTTGATTCGTTTGTTGTTGTAATAATCAATATAATCAACGATTGCCCCTCAAGTTCCTTTTATAGATTTAAAATGTCTTTTCATAGCCATAAAAACATCTCTGATTTAAGAATGCCAAAGAACGATTCCATCATGCCATTGTCAGGACTATTCCTTGCCAGACATCGATGGCTGAATGCCTTTATTTTCTAAATTTATGATAAAACTCATGCTGGTATTGCCATCCCCTGATCACTGTGGAGAATAGTATTCTCGTATTGTTCTTCTCTAAAAGCTTTCTCTAACATATCTTTTACTTGGTTTAAATTCGGTGAATACGATAGAGAATAAGCTATAATTTCGCTGTTATAACCATCTAAAACTGGTGATAAATATAGTTTTTGGTTGCTTGTTGGAATAGAAAATTCCGTAACGTCTGTATAGCACTTTTCCATCGGTTTTTCAGCTTCAAATTGGCGTTGAATAATGTTCGCAGCTTTCTTTCCAACTTCTCCATGATAAGAAGAATACTTACGTTTTCGACGAATACGAGCACTTAGCCCCAACATTTTCATCAAACGTTGTACCTTCTTATGATTTACGATGAAACCACGGTTTCTAAGCTCAAGAGTGATACGGCGATATCCATAATTCCCTTTATGCTCGGTATAAATGGTTTCTATTTCGTTTTTAATGGCATGATTCTTATCTTCTTGGTTTAGCTGCTTTAAATGATAGTAGTAAGTTGAACGAGCGAGTTTGATAATCTTTAGAAGAATATCTAAAGGAAACTCTGCCACTAACTCTCTGACAATCTGCGTCTTTCTTCTTTCTCTTTTTCCTCCTTCAAGCGGAGTTCTCTCAACTTTTTTAGAATGGCATTCTCCGCTCTTAAATACTCATTTTCAGCCTGAAGGCGTTCAAGTTCTGTCATCTCTTCTAGTTTTTTCTTTGGCTTACGACCCATTTTAGGTACTCTCCCTCTTGTTTTCTCAACAATAGTATACTTATTTTTCTTGTATTGTGCGAGCCAGTTAGGGAAGTAGCCCCGATGTGAAGAGCATATTCAGAGAAACTTCTCCTGAGAACGGCCTTCATGTAGGACTTTATCAATTATTTCTTGTTTTAATTCAGGAGAATAATAATTATTTCTCCTTTTTTTACTATCTCTAGACCATAACGATCAATCAATTTAATCATGTATTTAGATTTGACTTCTGTATATCAAACATATCTGAGAGTTTTGAGTAGCTAACTCCTTGTTTTCTGAGTTCATAAATCTGAACTTTATCTTCATAAGTTAATTTCATAATAAAAACACCCCAAAAGTTAGATTTTCTGTCTAACTTTTGGGGTGCACTTCAAACTTAGTATGTTACATGTTGCTTTTTCTATTATTAGTCTTCTAAGTTTACGTTGTGGTACACTTTTTGAACGTCTTCGTTGTCTTCTAGAGCGTTAATCATACGTTCGAATAAACGTAAGTCGTCGCCTTCAAGTGTCACTTCTGATTGAGGAATCATTTCGATTTCGCTCACTGTGAATTCAGTGATTCCTAAATCTTCTAATGCTTTACGAACAGTGTGGAAGTCGTTTGGTTCAGCGTAAACAATCGCTTGGTCGTCTTCTTGAACAACGTCACGAACGTCAACGTCTGCTTCCATTAATTGTTCTAATAATTCGTCAGCATCTTTGTTTGCGATACCGAAGATTGCTGTGTGGTCAAATAAGTATGTTACAGAACCTGGTGCACCCATGTTACCGCCGTTTTTGCTGTAAGCGGCACGTACGTCAGCTGCTGTACGGTTTACGTTATTTGTTAACGCATCTACGATAATCATAGAGCCGTTTGGTCCGAAACCTTCGTAACGGAGTTCTTGGTAGTCGCCATCGCCGCCACCTTTTGCTTTTTCAATCGCACGTTCGATGATATGACGTGGTACATTATAAGTTTTAGCACGGTCAATAACGAATTTTAATTTTTGGTTTGAATGAGGATCTGGTTCCCCTTGTTTTGCAGCTACATAGATTTCAATCCCGAATTTAGCGTAGATTTTACTATTGTTAGCATCTAATTTTGTTTTCTTTTCGACAATATTTGCCCATTTACGTCCCATTGTTTCACTCACTTTCAGTTTTCATCTGGACTTAACTCTTCCATTATACACAATCAAGACGCGGTTTTGTTAAAGTGTTTTCTACTAAAAAGGGCTTATGAGCAAAGTTTTGCAAGATTTCTTGGGCTATCGGGTATGATAGGAGTGAGGGTGAGAAAATGGACGAGTAAAAATCATATATATCCATGCAAACATGTAGGGTGTGTCATGCGGTTAAACCACGAGTAAAGGAACTTGCCAAAGAGTATAAGGTTCCAGTAGAAGAAATCGATGCTACTCTTCATCCAGAAGTGGCCAGCCGCTATGAAGTGTTAACAGTACCGGCCGTTCTCTTGATGGTTGGAGACAAAGAATTCGCGCGGCAAGCACGCTTTATCGACCTTTTGGAACTCGAAAAGCGCATCGTTCAAGCAAAGGCGTATGCAGAAACGGCGGAGACAGAATGAAAAACCATGAAAGAACGCATGCTCACAGGAGACTTATATATTCCGTCTCTCACAGAAGGGCTAAGAGACTTATCGATTAAAGGAAAAAATTAGCGCAACAATACAATCGTTTGGACTTCGATGATTTCGAAGGAAGACGTGCGTTATTAAAACAGTTATTTGGAAAAACAGGCGAGAAGATTTACATGGAGCAACCTGTCTATGTGGACTACGGAGTTCATACAACGATTGGGGAAGGCTTCTATGCGAATTTCGACTGTACATTATTAGATGTAGCTCCGATTACGATTGGGGACAACTGCATGTTTGGTCCGCACGTATCGCTTGTGACGCCGGGACACCCAACCGATGCCGAAACGCGCAATGCTGGTCCAGAATTTGGAATGCCGATTACGATTGGCAATAGCGTATGGCTCGGGGCCAACGTGACGGTGAATCCGGGAGTGACGATTGGCGATAATACGGTCATCGGGTCTGGCTCTGTGGTCACAAAAGACATTCCAAGTAATGTGATTGCGGTCGAAAATCCATGCCGCGTTCTTCGTGAAAATTACCGAAGAAGAAAGGCTGAATGGAACAAAAACACCAGGAACTAATAGAGGAACTTGAAAAATAAAATAGTAAACGAAGAAGGTCGCTCGAGTAGGACGACCTTTTAGTATGGAATAGTAATGTCTTGATTGTTGGCATGCGTCGTTTCTTTAATGACCATATCGATGTAGTTCAATAAGTTCGATGTGCTATTTGTTTGAAGTTGCTGATACGCTTTAGACGTAAGAACAGTATCGGAGATGTAGCTTTCTGGAATTTTATCTCCCGAAATAAGCCAGATTGAGAGGAGCTAGAACAGCACTGGGTTCATCGCCTACTTCTTTGGTATACCACGCTTCATCCGATAAAGATTGGTGCGCCATGATGCGTGTCGCGTCATCGAAGATCTGTTTCATATAGTCTTTATGATGCAACAAGTCCGGATTCGTTTGTCCCGATTGAGCCGCCCATTCGTCTACTTTTAACGCCGTTTTGCTGGTAATGATATTCATGAGGACTCATCGTTAATTTGCCGATGGTAGACGGATAAACGGAGAATGCTCCATTGACGATTTCCGTAAAGGAACGATCGCAGATAGCTTTTCTGTGGCAATCTGTTGTGTGTGAATATGCCCCGAGAAGCCAAGCGTCACATTGTCATATTGATTAAAAATTGCCTTCAAATCCGAAGCGTTATCGACCACGAACCCGTCCGGATTGAATTCATGATGCGCCAGCAGATTATGATGCATCACGGGAATAACTTGCACGCCTGCAGAATGTGCTGCAGCTAACTCCTTGTCAATCCATTCCAGCGTTTCTTTAGGAATCACGCCGCCCGTTTTTGGAGCGCCTTTTCCTTCGCCGTTTTTCTCGTAAATATTACTATCAATCATTAAGAACCACAGCTTGGTAAAGGGTTTGGCCATATAGCTCAATGAGTGCGTATCTCTGGAGGAGGCCTCCGAGTAGCCATATTCGGCAAAGACTTTTGGAAAATCCGCCGCCGTCATTTGTTTAATCTTATAGTTCTCGTTGCCTTGAAACTTTCTAGCCCAGCCATCCGCAATATCGTGGTTCCCGGGTTCTACAGGGACGGTCGTTCCTAGTGCTTCGATGCGTTTGAAGAACTCGGCCAACTCGATGAAACTTTGATACTCACCATTAAACGTCATATCTCCGCTCACGATTAGTACTTTTCGGTCGTTCACTTTCCACTTGCGCCACTAAAGCTTCCATTCGTTCCTTGGTGTAGATGAGGTCTTTTCCAGCAGAAGTGTTTTGCATTTTCTGAAAGGCTACATCTGGTCATGTAGTTCGGGACTCAAATAGTGTGGGTCGGTGATGACCCAAATCTCATCCGTTGAAGAGAGATCTTTTGGCGTCGCGGCTGTATTTTTAGGATAAAAATCCAAAAGCAATCCAAGTAGCACACCGATTCCTGCAAGAAAAAGCAGAGTGTTAATGATTTTTCAAAAATTTCACCTCCATCCATGTAAAAAAGACAGCTGGGCATCAATGGTCCAGCTGTAATTTTAGATTTATTTTTCAGTACAAGCAATAAAGCTTTCGCGTAATTGGTTTTCTGGAAGGTTCTTTCCGATGAAGACCAATGTTGAGCCGCGTTTTGTATCATTCCAATCGCGACCTCTTGAAATGTCAAAGCTCATTTGAACCCCTTGGAAGATGATTTGGTAATCTAATCCTTCCACGTTTAAGATTCCTTTGTAACGGTATAATTCTGGCCCGTAAATATAAACAAGCTCGTTCAACCATTCGTTAATGTTTGCGAGAACTAAAGGTTTGTCAGTCTCGATAACGAATGAGTTAATACCGCTATGGTGGCTATGACTATGGTGATGATGATGCTCGTGATCATGGTCATGGTGGTCATGTTCGTGTTCATGCTCATGGTCGTGATCGTGGTGCTCATGGTCGTGGTCATGATGGTGATGCTCGTGATCGTGGTCACCGTGCGCATGTGTATGGCCACATTCTTCGCAATATTCTTCTTCGGCGTGTTCTTGCATTTCTAAGATTTTCTTTTCAGATGCGTAGAACAATTCAAGTCCGAACATATCGCTCATATGAACAGGACGTGCGTCAAGGTCTTGGATTTCCGCAAAGGCATTGATGCTACGAACTTCGTTAATCACTTTCGCGTAAATCGTTTCGTCTACTAAGCTATGTTTTGACATGAAAATTTTATCCGCGAATCCAACTTGTTTTGCTGGTTCAGGTTGATGCGCTGTTTGGTATAGGAAGTTTTTAGAATCCACTACCGTTAATACTGCATCTAAGATAAAGTGCTCGTTTAAGAATGGCACGTTAATAAATGTTTGTGCGATTGGAGCTGGATCCGCAAGACCTGTTGTTTCGAATAACACGCGGTCCACGCGAATGCCGTTTTGTTCTTTGACCATTAAAATGGATTTCAACATATCGGCAATGTCTGTACGAAGCGTGCAGCAGAGGCAGCCGTTATCCATTTGATAGATTTCTTCTTCAACGTCAAGCACGAATTGATGGTCTACACCGATTTCGCCGAATTCGTTAATGACAACAGCGATATGTTCGCCGTGTTTTTCTTTTAAAACTTTGTTGATTAAAGTTGTTTTCCCAGCGCCAAGGAAGCCGCTGACGATTGTAACTGGAATTTTTTGTGACATAATTCTTCTCCTTCACCTTTTCCATTTTCTTCAAGTAAATTCATTGTAGCACTCTCTTAAAAAATCTCAAAATAGACTGTTTCCAGCATTTGGTTGCGAATGTGCTATACTGAAACAGAGAAAACTAGAAAGAGTGTATCGAATGACAAAACAGGAAGCACCAAATGCGGCCATTAAGAAAATCGATTGGGCCGAGCAATTCATCAACCAACACTTACAGGCTTTTCGTTGCCCGTATTGCCATGATGCGATGGTTTTCTGCCGAGAAATCATAGCGTGGTTTGCGAGAAAGGGGTCACCGGTTTAATATCTCGAAAAAAGGCACCTTGCATCTCATGAAGCAAAATGCGAATACGGATTATGATGCAACACTTTTCCATCATCGCTATGAACTGGCACAGAGTGGTTTCTTTGAGCCTTTATTAGAGGCAATCTTGCCGCATCTTTCGGGCAGAGGAAGAGAAGTTTATTGTCGATATCGGATGCGGGAAGGCAGTCATTTATCGTGGTTATCTAAGCGCGTGAAGGCACCTTTATGCGGAATGGATATCGCAAAAGAAGGCATTCATCAAGCATCGGTTCATTTTGGAAACGAAGCGCTATTCTTCTTAGGAGACTTGGCGAACTTGCCATTTGCGGATGAATCCTGCGGGACGCTTTTAAATATTTTAACGCCGTCGAACTACCAAGAGTTTATGCGCGTATTGGCTCCAGGAGGGACGCTCGTTAAAGTCATCCCTGGCAACGATTATTTAGCGGAGTTACGCCAACAGCTCTACCGTTCGAATCCGGAAAAACAAACGTATTCGAATGCGGACATCCTAGAACGCGTGCAGTCCGAATGCCCTCAAGTCACGTTTGAAGAGGTACGCTACACGGTGGATTTAACCGAAGAAACCTATCGCCATTTACTCGAAATGACGCCTTTATACTGGGGAGCAAGTGCCGAAGATAAGGCCTATAGCATCTCGCATCCTCTCTCCAAAGTAACGGTGCACTATATAGTAGCCATCGTGAAAAAAGGGTGAAAACAAACAGTAAAAGTATGCTATAATAGAACTACTAACCGCCAGGAGGATTTACCATGGGATTTAAAGATTTATTTTCTCGTAAAAAAGAAGAACCGAAAGTAGAAGAAAAACCGGTTCAACCAGAAGAAAAAAAGGAAGAGCAAGCAACAGTTGAGCCTGCTCCAAAAAAAGTAGAAGAACAAAAAGAAACTGAAGAACCACGTGTATTCACTGTGGGGATTGAATATGTATACTCTGTTTCAAAAGACTCACCAGATATGGTCGTTGCCGGACAAGTGAACGGAACGGTTAAAGTCGGGGATGAAGTCATCCTTACAAAATTAGGGAGCGACGATGATGAACCGTTTCGAACAGCGGTTTACGGAATTCAAGTCGGTGAAGATCGTGTGATGGAAGCATCGAATAGAAAAGCCGTTTTATGGGTGGAGAATGCAACACAATTTCTTTCCCATATGTCGGAACAGTGCTTCACTCTGAAGGCGTTACTGAAAAACAACTTTATTCTGCATACATCAACGCGTTAGGCGAACGATTTATCGGGGTTGAAGGTGGCGTATTGACGGATATGGACCGCGCGCATTTAACAGTATCTGACGTAGCCGAAATCTGGCGACTTCTTTTATGGTATTGCAACGCGAACGCTGAGAATGATACAGATGAAACACGTGAAGAGAACTTCAACAAGATTCGCACTCTTGTCATGATGGTTCGCGACAAATTATTCCTTTTAGATGGCATTTACGCAGTTTACTCTAAGAAAACGGGCGAGCCATACTTATTTGCGAACACAACGAAAACCGATGACGATAACTATGTCACTTCACCGCCAATGGTTCATTTGGTAACGAAGGCGTTTAAAGAAAACTTGAAAGAACAAAATGAAGATACGGAAGACTTAGAACTTCGCTATATCGACAATGGGGAAGATAAAGAAGGGATTCGAAACTTCATTCGAGAAGTTGTATTACTAGATGGTGCGCAAGGGGTTCGCATTCTCTCTGAATATACTGCGATTGCAGCAGAAGGTTTGATTGAATTTCCAAACTACGAAGGCATGCGTGATGTAGACATTCCTGTAGAAAACCCAGGATTGGTTCGCTGGATGCTTCTTCTAGGCCAATTAGGAAAACCAGATACTCCTGAAAAAGAATTCCTTCATGAAATGTACTTCCATTTCTTCGGACAAGAATTAGTGAAGTCAACTTTCATCGTGCCGATGCGTACTCATGGTGAAATTCCACAGGCCAACGAAAATGGTGTAACAAGTTTCAAAGAAGGCATGACATTTGATTTAGCGATGGTCGACGGAAGAGAGAAGCAACAAGCCTTGATGTTCTTCACAGACTGGCTACGATTCCGCCAAAAATTCGGCGAAGAGTGGCAAGGGCTCATGCAACCACTCGATGGCAACCTAGGACTCCATGATGTAATCATCAACGGAACAGGAAACCCAGAAGCGGGTGCCTATATTACAGAAAGCATCTTTAACAAAATTAAAGAAGCCCACAAAAAAGACGCATAATGCATAAGGACTCACAGTGTGGGTCCTTATTTTTTGTCCATTTGGCAATGTTTATAGGTAGTTTTAATGGCGATTTTATGCTGAAAAAGGTCAATTTTTCTCTTGCTTTAAATTTCTTACGTTTTTCTTAACTTTTCAGTTGATTTTTTCTGAAAAAAGCGCTATTATACAAATAATCTTTTGCTCTGTAATTGATTTTGCACGGCAATTGATGTTCGACTAACGTTAACTTTCGCAGTGTTTTCACCGAAGGCTAGCGTTCTTTTTTTGCGCAAAATTTAGACACTTTGTGATAAAAGAGAAGTATAGTACAATAGATAGGAACAGAGAGAGGAGGTTTTTGATGGATACAGCAGTCTTAAAACAGAAAATTATCGCAAAAAGTAAAGAGCTTGGCATCGATAAGATTGGTTTTGCTTCTGCCGAGCCGTTTACGCACTTAGAAGAGAGCATGCGTCGCTCAAAAGAACTCGGTCATACAACAGGATTTGAGCATCCAGTGCTAGAAGAGCGTATTTATCCTGAGAAAATCTTCGATACTCCAAAAACGATTATTTCCATCGCGCTGGCATATCCGACACTTCCAAAGAATAAGCCGGAACGTGTGAAGGGAGAGCGTCGCGGGGCCTTTGCGAGGGCTTCGTGGGGGGAGGATTATCACTTTATTCTCTCAAGACGCATGGAAGAACTGATTCATTACATCAAAGAAGAAGTTCAAGACGAAGATTCCCGCTTTAAGCCGATGGTCGACACGGGCGAATTAATCGATGTCCGCGTGGCTGAGCGTGCGGGGATTGGCTTTGTCGGCAAAAATGGACTTCTCATTACGAAGGAATTTGGCTCGTATGTCTATTTAGGCGAGCTGATTACGAATATCGAGTTCCCGACCGATGAAATGGTGGACTACGGGTGCGGCGATTGTACGCGCTGTGTGGATTTCTGTCCGACAGGTGCGCTTCTGGGCGATGGGCGTATGAATGCCATGCGCTGCTTGTCGTATCAGACACAGACGAAGGGCTTTATGCCGCAAGAGTTTCGTAAAAAAATCGGGCATGTAATTTACGGTTGTGACATTTGCCAGCAAGTGTGTCCGTATAATAAGGGGAAAGATTTCCACTTGCATCCTGAAATGGAGCCATCCGTTGAGGAGACGCATCCGCTATTGAAGCCGCTCGTGACGATTTCAAATAAGGAATTCAAGGAGCGTTTTGGCAAAATGGCCGGATCATGGCGTGGAAAGAAGCCGTTGCAACGAAATGCGATTATCGCTCTGGCCAACTACCGCGATAAAACGGCGGTGCCACTGCTACTTCGTGTTATGAAAGAAGATATGCGTCCCGTGATGAAGGGAACTGCAGCATGGGCCGTTGCAGAAATCGTGAATGAATCCAATCAAGAGATGATTGATTATTTTAACGAGCAAAAAGCAGCAGCGACGAAAAAACTCGAATCGCTCGAAAATCCGTCGAAGGAAGATATCGAGTTAGTGGAAGAATTAGACAAAGCAATTGTAGTCTTACAAGAAAAATATAGAGAAGAGGCAACCAAATGACGGTAAATCATATCGTATTATTTGAACCACAAATCCCAGCCAATACGGGAAATATCGCAAGAACATGTGCGGCGACGAATTCGCCACTGCATCTGATTGAACCGCTTGGATTCTCGACAGATGATAAGCACTTAAAACGCGCGGGGCTTGATTATTGGCATGATGTCGATATTACGTATCACAAATCCCTTGAAGCGTTCCTAGAGTATTTAGGAGAACGTCCATTATATTTAATTACAAAATTCGCCAACCATACGTATGATGAAGTGGATTTAGCTCGTGATGAGGAGCAATTCTTCATGTTCGGAAAAGAAACAACTGGTCTTCCTGAAGAGTTTATGCGCGAAAACGAAGAGAAATGCTTGCGTCTTCCAATGAACGATACGCATGTGCGTTCATTGAATTTATCGAATACGGCAGCGATTGTCGTGTACGAAGCGCTTCGCCAACAACGTTTTGCAGGGCTTGAACTCGTGCATACGTATGACCATGATAAATTGAAGTAGGTGACCAATATGAATCAGAAATTATATCAATGTATTGTGTACGCCATTTGTGCGATTGCTTTTGTGATTTTAGCGGTCACTTCGAAGCCCCTCTATGGCATCTGCGCGGCATTATTTGCCATTTCGTCAGTGGTCAATGGGATTCGTTATTTCAAAGAGAAGTAAAATTGCAAAATCGCGCTAGTTATGATACAGTGGATGACAGTTAAATAGCAAAATTGATGAAAAAGAGAGTAGTTTTTAACCGAATGTATTAGCGAGTTGGAAGGGTGAAAGCCAACCATTCATTAAAAATGAACCGCACTTTTGAAATGATTATTTGAAATGTAGGATAATCCGGATTCGCCGTTACCGAGTAAAGTGGCTCAATTTGAGCAAGCAGAGTGGTACCACGGGAATTCTCGTCTCTATATGACTGTCGTCGTATAGGGATTTTTTTGTGCAAATGGATATCCGAGTAAAAACCAAAGAAAAGGAGAACAAAGATGAATTATAAGAAAATTGTTGCAGAACAAATCGCAAAAACAGTCGGCGAGCATTTAAGCGTTGATGAAATCGTATCAATGATTGAAGTGCCTAAATACGCGAACCAAGGGGACCTAGCTTTCCCTGCATTTACACTTGCAAAAGTATTACGTAAAGCGCCACAAGCTATCGCGACAGAAATCGTGGAAGCCGTTAGCGATAAGCATATCGAACGCGCAGAAGCAATGGGACCATACGCGAACTTCTTCTTAGAACGTAGCGCTTTTGCCGATGAAGTATTAAAAGAAGTCTTAGAACTTGGCGCGCATTATGGTGACTGGGATTACGGTCAAGGACGTAAAGTCGTGATCGATATGTCTTCACCAAACATCGCGAAACCAATGTCAATGGGACATTTACGTTCGACAGTAATCGGGAACGCGATTGCGAAACCTTGAGAAAAAAGTGGGCTATGAGCCAATTCGTATCAACCACTTAGGAGACTGGGGAACACAATTCGGGAAATTAATCGAAGCGTACAAATTATGGGGAAGCGAAGAGCTTGTAAAAGCAGATCCAATCGCAGAACTGATTAAATTATACGTTCGTTTCCACGAAGAAGCTAGAACTAGACCCAACGCTTGATGACAAAGGCCGTGCATGGTTCAAGAAACTAGAAGATGGAGACCCAGAAGCGGTTCGTCTATGGGAATGGTTCAGAAGTGAATCATTGAAAGAATTCAACCGCGTGTATGACTTACTCGGCGTGACTTTTGATTCGTATAACGGAGAAGCGTTCTATAACGACAAGATGGACGTTGTGGTCGACATGCTTGAAGAAGCGAACTTATTAAAAGTGGATAATGGCGCTACCATCGTAGACCTTGAGAAAATATGATTTACCACCAGCATTAATTAAAAAATCAGACGGCGCAACACTATACATGACACGTGACTTAGCAGCCGCAAACTACCGTAAGAATACTTACGATTTCGCGAAATGTATTTACGTGGTAGGGATGGAACAATCAAACCACTTCAAACAATTAAAAGCAGTCTTAAACGGAATTAAACTTACCTTGGTCTGAAGATATCGTGCATATTCCATTCGGACTAATCACATTGAACGGTAAGAAATTATCGACACGTAAAGGGAAAAATCATCCTTCTTGAAGGCGTGTTAAAAGAAGCAACAGAACTTGCTTTGAAACAAATCGAAGCGAAAAACCCATCACTTGAAAACAAAGAAGCAGTGGCACACGCTGTTGGGGTAGGTGCGGTTATTTTCCACGACTTGAAGAACGACCGTACAAACAACTTCGACTTCGCGCTGGAAGAAGTCGTACAATTCGAAGGTGAGACAGGGCCATACGTGCAATATACACACGCTCGTGCGATGAGTATTTTACGTAAAGCCAACCATACAGTGGATATGGCAGAGGCCTTCTCATTAACAGACGATGATGCGTGGGAAGTATTGAAACTCATCGAAAACTATCCAAACGTTGTGCGTTTTGCTGAAGAAAAATGCGAACCATCAGCGATTGCGAAATTCGTTATCAACTTAGCACAAGCGTTCAACAAATATTACGCACATACAAAAGTACTCGTTGAAGATGAAGCCTTCAACAGCCGTATCGCTTTAGTACAAACAACAGCAAGCATCCTAAAACAAGGCTTAGCGCTTCTTGGCGTAGCTGCTCCTGATGAAATGTAGTCATTGACATCAAGTAGGATAAGCCGTATACTAAATGCACATATAGAAGCAATGAACAAGCGCAGTAGTGGTTGTCCACGGGAGAAAGAAGAGAATTGTCGGTTGGTGCAAGACAATCCCCCCACATCCGCGAAGTACACTTGGGAGCTATCCGTCAGGACGTCTCATCCGCGATAAGGATGCTCGAGTGGATGATGCCTGGCATCGTCAACAAGGGTGGTAACACGGTGAAAATCGTCCCTAATAGTCTTTTTGGCTATTAGGGATTTTTTATTTACAAGAAAGAAGGGAAGAAACAAGATGAACATTATCGATGATTTAGAATGGCGCGGCGCCATCAACCAAATGACAGATGAAGAAGGCTTACGTGCCTTAACAAACGAAAAGGCTGTATCGCTCTACTGTGGAGTAGACCCAACTGGGGACAGCATGCACATTGGACACTTAATTCCATTTATGATTCTTCGTCGTTTCCAATTAGCAGGACACAAACCAGTCATCTTGATTGGTGGAGCAACAGGTTCTATCGGGGATCCAAGTGGTCGTACGAGCGAACGTGTGCTTCAATCAATGGAACAAGTTCAACACAATGTTGAAAAATTAACAGCGCAAATGAAGAAATTGTTCTTCACGACAGATGAAGACCAAGCAACATTACGCCTTGTAAACAACTACGATTGGACAAAAGATTTATCATTATTAGACTTCTTGCGTGACTACGGGAAGCATTTCAACTTGAACACAATGCTTGCGAAAGACGTGGTCGCAAGCCGTCTAGAAGTGGGAATTTCATTTACAGAATTCTCATACCAAATCTTACAATCAATGGACTTCTTGCATTTATTCAAGACAGAAGACGTGCAAGTTCAAATCGGTGGTGCGGACCAATGGGGAAACATCACTTCAGGGCTTGAATTAATCCGTAAAGTAGAAGGAGCAGAGTCTCGTGCGTACGGTTTAACAATTCCATTGATGTTAAAATCAGACGGTACGAAATTCGGAAAATCAGCTGGTGGCGCTGTATGGCTCGATCCTGAAAAGACAACACCATACGAATTCTACCAATTCTGGTTAAACCAAGATGACCGCGACGTGATTAAATACATCAAGTACTTCACATTCCTAGACCGCGAAGAAATCGAAGCGCTCGAAGAAAAAGTGGCGACAGAACCACACAAACGTGAAGCGCAAATCCGCCTTGCCGAAGAAGTAACACGCTTCGTTCACGGCGAAAAAGCCCTAGAAGACGCGAAGAAAATTACAAACGCGCTCTTCACAGGGAACGTACAACAATTAACAGCCGATGAAATCGAACAAGGCTTCAAAAACATGCCAACTTTTGAAAGTTCAAAAGAAAGCCAAAACTTAGCAACATGGCTTGTTGATCTTGGTATCGAACCATCAAGAAGACAATCACGCGAAGATATTCAAAACGGTGCGATTTCAATCAACGGTGAAAAAGTAACCGACCTCGAATTCGAATGGACGAAAGAGCATTCCTTCGAAGAACGCTTCGTCATCGTCCGCCGCGGTAAGAAAAATACTTCTTAGTAGTGTTGAAATAAAAGACTTACGGATGATTCCTGCGAATCCTTGCGGATTTATTTATCATCATTGTAACGTTGCACCGGCGCAAGCCTCGGTCTTGCGCCTTAAAAGCCTCAAAGAGGGCGTAAGACCAAAGACAAAACAGGACTCACAGTGTGAGTCCTGTTTCTTTGTGAGCTGACGATAACGAGCAGTTCACAAAGTTTAAAACTAAAAAAGTTTTTCAAATAGATTTTCAACCCCTCTATAAACTCCTACACAATAACATTTCAAAAGCAAATGTAAAAAACACAATATGACATATACGTTATATTGCAAAATAACTTTTTGGTCAAAAGCCCGAATTTGTTGGCACTAAAACTCAAGATTTTCGGTAGCTCATTTCGAATGCAAAAGCGTGCACCTTCCCATATAAAACTGCACCCGCTCAATCCATTAAAGCAGGACTGCTTTATGACAAGATTCTTTCAATGCGGCAACCTTGATGGATGAAGCTGGAATTGATTTTGGATTTCGGAAAGTATATGGCTTCAATAGTGACAGTAACGTGTTTCGTATTAAAACGAATAAGAGGGCGTAGGATTTATAATCCGTACGCCCTCTTTGAGGCTTTAAAGGTGAGAGACTTCGGCTCGAACCGGTACAACGTTACCGTCACTATGATGATAGCCATAAGGCTTTTCCGAAATCCAATTTACTTTTTATACTTTTTCCACCGTTACCGCATTGAAAATGGTATCGAAGTTATCCATGTTAATAAAGCCCGTCTGAGCTTCCATGGCATTGAGCGTACCTGCAGTTACAGCAGTTTTTAAAATGGTCTCGCTGCTTTCGCCTTTTGCAATCGCATGCGCTAACCCAGCAATCGTTGAGTCTCCAGAGCCAACAGGATTCACGGCGTTGACTTTGGGAATGTTGACTTGATAAAAGACCCCTTCATGTTTTGCCAATGCGCCTTTTGACCCAAGCGAAACAACCACCCAATCCACCCCGTCAAAGAGCTTAGAATTCAATTGCTCCTTCAATTCTTCCACAGTCGTTGCTTCGGGAACACCGAGTAATCCAGCGAGCTCCTCTTGGTTTGGCTTAATTAAAGCAGGCTTAGTAGAAGCTTCGAGCGCAATCTTCAATGTCTTTCCAGAAGTATCTAAAAGCACAGGAATGTTGGCTTTAGCAGCTTTTTCAATAATCGTTGCGTATAAATCGTCGTCCATTCCAGCAGGCAAGCTCCCAGAAATCGTGATGAGATCGACTTCTTTTAATAAGTTTTCAAAGTGTGCGAGGAAACCTGCTTGTTCCTCTGGCGTAATCGTAGGACCAGCCTCTAAGATTTCCGTTTGCGATCCTTCGTGTAGGATGGCAATACAATTACGAGTTTCCGATTGGATCGGATAGAAGTCATTTCGCAAGCCAACCTCATCCAGTTTTTCTTTAATAAAAGCTCCAATATGGCCCCCGAGTAACCCTGTTGCTAACACCGGCGAACCGAGCTGTTTGAGCACGCGACTCACGTTTAGTCCTTTCCCTCCAGGCGTTTTGCTCACCTTTTTTGTACGATTGACTGTATCAATCTTTAATGTGTCAACGGTATATCCGATATCGACCGCCGGATTCATCGTCAATGTTAATATCATAAAAATAGCTCCCTTCTATTTTTTCAAGATACGTTAAATATACCATATTTATCGGGAGTTGAAACCGTTTGTAACAAAACTTTTTTCGTGTGTCATAAAGAGGAGTGTGGAAGAGTTAAAAAACAGAAACCCACTCCAAAAATCGACAAAAATTCACATTTTACCCTGTAATTTTTCACAAAAAATAACCATTTATGTATCAAAAAGGTCAGTCGTTCGGGTTATGTTACAGCTTTATTACAAGGTATTATCAATTCGAAGAAAATCAACATCGGCCTAAAGTCCTATGGTATTATAGTATCAAGTTAAGTTTTATAAAAGCCGTGACCGGCTACTTCGAATATATATTTAGTGAGAAACATTGGAGGGAATCACTTGAAAAAACGTTTATTAACAGTATTAGTAACAGGAACAGTATTATCATTAGGAGCTTTAGCGCCATCAGTTAACGCGCAAGATTTCGATTCACAAATCGAAACAGTTAACTCATCAATCGCTAACATTAATGAGAAAAAATCAGCAGTTAATTCTACAATCGATACATTAGCGAAAGAATTATCTGATGTACAAACTAAAATCGATACAACTCAAGCTAAAAAAGCTGAAGTTCAAGAACAAATCGAAACATTAAAAGCTGAAATTGCTAAATTAGAAAAAGTTATCGCAGAACGTAACTCACGTTTAGAAGAACAAGCTCGTTCAGTACAAACAAACGGTGCTCGTTCATACTTAGATTTCTTATTAAATGCTGAAAGCTTATCAGATGCGGTTAGCCGTATCGGTGTTGTAATGGACTTAATGAGCGCAAACCGCGAATTAATGCAACAACAAGCTGAAGACAAAAAACAAGTAGAATCTAAAGAAGAAGCTCAACAAGAAAAATTAGCTGAACAAGAAGCAGCTGAAAAAGAATTAGCTTCTCTACAAACAGAATTAAACGATACTTTCTCTAAAAACAAAGTATTATTAGCAAACCTTTCACAAGAAGAGTTAGCTGAAATCACAAAACGTGACGGATTAGTTGCTGAAAAAGAAGCTTTCCAAAAACGTTTAGCTGAAGAAAAAGCCAAAGCTGACGCAGAAGCAGCTCGTATTGCTGAAGAATCACGCCAAGCGTTAGCAGCTCAAGCTACACAAGCAACACAAACAGCTGCAACGGCCACAGCTTACCAAGCTCCAGCAGCAAGTACAACTTCAGAAAGTACAACTTCAACATCAACTTCAACTTCAAGCTCTAATGCAACACCAGCAGCTACAACACAAACATCAAGCTACACTTACACAACTGGCGGAGGTTTTCCAGCAGTTGACCCAAGTTTCCGTGCTTCACTTAACGGTGGATACTTCGGGCAATGTACTTACTATGTATTTAACCGTATGGCACAAGTCGGTACACCAATCGGTCACAGCATGATGGGTAACGCTAATGAATGGCCTTCATATGCACGTAGTTATGGATACTCAGTGTCAAGAACACCGGCAGCAGGTACAGCGATGGTATTCCAAAGCGGTATCGGTGGGTCACACCCAACTTATGGACACGTTGCATTCGTAGAATCAGTTAACGCTGACGGATCAGTTTACATCTCTGAAATGAATTTTGTTGGATTAAACGTAATCTCTTATCGTACAATTCCAGCAAGCGTAGCAGCACAATGTGAATATATCCATTTTTAATACGAAATGAAATGACCGTCTCCTGAAAGGGAGGCGGTTTTTGTTTACACTTTTTATCGTAGTAATCTTATAAAAGCAGATTTGACATTGCGTACTATATTTTCTATGATAAAGGTAAGTCAGATTTAAAGGAGTATTCTAATGAAGAAAATTTTGAAATTAACAATGGTGTTGTTAGGAGCGTTATTTGTTTTACTAGGGATGTAGTTCAGAAGCTAAAAAGTGAATTTGTTTTTGATCTTAGTGATATAAAACAAAAAGTAACCTATGTATACGATAAAGAAAAAGATTCAGTTTCATCTGTAACATTTAATCTCATCTATGACATTTCAAAAAAAGTAAAGAAATCGAGGAAAGAGCACGTAGTACCCAAAAACTAATAGTAGACGACGCGAATGGCATTGAAGGGGTCAAAGTCACTCAATCTGATAGCGCAAAAGAACTAAAGATAACGATTGAAGTGGATCTTAAGAAGTTCAACTACGATGATGAGAAGACAGGTGCTAAAGCACCAGCTCTCTATAGTAGCGTTCATACAGCGGTAATAAAGAAAAATGATATTTTCAGCTTTGAAGAATCTAAAAAGAGTATTTTTAAAAGAAGGATTTAAAGAAGTGAAATAATCGATATGAACTTGGATTGCAGTAAATGTAATCCAAGTATTTTTTTATAAAGTGATGAGTATGGACTGCAATGGAAATTTGACAAACTATAGTTCATTTTCTATGCTTAAAGCAAGTCAAAACAAGGGAAGTATCATATGAAGAAAATTTTTAAACTATCCATTCTACTATTGGGAGCATTATTTGTATTACTGGGATGTAGCCAAGAGACAAAAAGTGAATTTGTTTTACAAAAGACTGCAAGTAAGACGACATTAACTTATGTATACGATAAAGAGAAAGATTCGGTTTCCAAACTAACGATGAATATTATTTACGATATCACAAAAAATGAACAGTACACAGAAGCCGTGCGTAGTCAGCGAGATGGAATTGTTTCAGAGATGGAAGGAATCGAAGGTGTTACATACACTAAAAAGGACGATAATAACTACATTACGCTAACGATTGAAGTCGACGTTAATAAATTTAAGTTCGATGATGAGGCAAGTCGCAAGAAAGCTCCAACGCTCTATAACACAGTTAATGCAGCTTTGAAGAAAAAGGATAATATGATTAGCTACCAATTATCTAAAGAGGCTATTTTAGAATACGAGTTTAAAGAAGTGAAATAAGGAGAGTACTGTCATGAAGAGAATATTGAAGTTATCTATTGTACTATTAGGAGCATTGTTTGTATTACTAGGATGCCGTTCAGAAAGTAAATCAGTCTTTGTTTTTCAAACAGAAAATTCGAAGATCACTTATACATATGTATATGACAAAGGAAATGACGAAGTTTTATCTCTAACAACCGATGTAGTAGTACGTTTATCAGAGGTTCAGGAATTAGCAACAGCAACTCGTCAAAAACGAGATGAACTCGTGAATCAAATAAAAGATATCGAAGGTGTAAGAATTACTTTGTCAGATGGTGCAAAAGCAATAGGTTTCACTATTGAAATAGACATGAAGAAGTTCAAATTGAATGATCCAGAAAGTCGTGCAAAAGCGCCAAGTTTATATCAAACAATGGATATTGCACTGATTAAGAAAGACGATAAAGTAAGTTTTTCAGCATCTAAAGAAAGCATTGAAGCTCTTGGGTTTGTTGAGCAAAAAGAAGAAAAATAAATATAGAAGAACTTGGATGATGATAAACGTCATCCAAGTTTTTTATTGGAGAAACAGCATAAAAAAAGCTTTTTGAGGCAGAGAGATTGCCTAAGTGGCGGCGAGGTGCTACAATACAAACATAAATAACATTTTCGGGGCAAGGTGAAATTCCTGACCGGTGGTATAGTCCACGAGCCGATTGGCATGATCTGGTGCAATTCCAGAACCGATAGTATAGTCTAGATGTGAGAAAATGGCACTATTTCAACAAGTCTATTTGACGAGCAGTATTGAAAGGTCCATTTCAATGCTGCTTTTTTCTTTGAAACTGAGAAACAGTGCAATTTCCTTCGCCCTATGAAGGAGGACGTACCATGAGTACAAATGTAAAAAAGTCGAACAGAACATCGGCTAAAAAAATTGTTCTAGTAGGAGTCTTTGGTGCGATTAGTACCGTATTAATGCTATTATCGTTCAACGTACCGTTTATCCCAACATTCGTGAAGCTCGACTTCTCGGACTTACCAGTGTTACTGGGTGGATATCTTCTTGGACCATTGCATGGAAGCTTGATTGCGCTCATTAAAGTGTTGCTAAACTTCTTCTATAACGGGTCAATGACTTTTGGAATCGGAGAAACAGTAAACTTAATCGGTAGCTTAAGCTTTATGTTACCAGCAGTGCTTTACTATCAACGTCTCCGTAATTTCAAATCAGCGGTGATCAGCTTAGTGATTGGTACAATTTCAGCGACAGTGGTGTTACTGACAGCGAACTACTTCGTGATGTTTCCCACTTTACGCAACAGCGATGAACTTCCCAATGGAAAAAATCGTTGCCGCAGCACATGCATTAAACCCATTTGTAACAGACTTAGGGTCATTAATGGCATTCGCATTACTTCCATTTAATATCGTGAAGTTCGGTCTAAATAGTGTACTTGCGATGTTAATGTACAAACGTTTAGCGCAAACCTTAAAATTAGAACATTAATCCAGAGTCGGGCTTCGTGCCCGGCTTTTTGTTTTGAGGAAAATATCTTCTATATAATAGTAGAAAAACTGCTTAGAAATTTGCAGAAAACTCTTTATTTCCAATAGCAATCTGCTAAAAAATGAGGTAGGATAGATAAGAATGAGGTGAACCAATGAAAGGAAAAACATGGACCAAGTTGCAACTATCGATCGTTGCACTCAGCGCTTTTCTCATGGGAACGAGCGGTTATTTAACCATTACACAACAACCATTATTTGGGCTTGAAGCACCAACCATCTCCATCCTATCCATCTTTTTTTAGTAGCTCTATTACTTTGGCTCTTTGTCGCAACGGACTGGCCAAGCGTTCTCTGCTATGTGATGTTAGGAATCGGGATGCTTCCAGGCGTCAACTACGGACAGATTTTTAATTTGTCGTTTGGGAATACAACCTTTGTCTTCCTATTATTTACATTCTTAATGACATACGCCCTCGAGCAAACGCCCGCACTTAGACGTTTCGTCGCACGTGCACTCGGCAGCTCCTTTGCAGGGAAGTCTCCATGGCATTTTATCGGGGCCTTTTACGCCAGTGTTCTCGCCATTAGTCTCTTTATTTCGCCGACGATTCTCTTTATGATTGTCTTTCCGATTTACGAGGAAATCATGGCCGTTCTCGGTTTGAAAAAAGGCGATAGACAGGCTTCGGTGCTCCTTATCGTACTTTTTGCAACAGTAGCCATTGGGACAGCGATGACGCCAATCAACCACGTCTTCTCTGTGACCGCCATGGCGCTTTACAAGAACGCGACAGGAATCGCGATTTCCAACGCGCAATATATGATGATTGGCATTCCAGCCGGACTCGTGCTCTTTATCGCGATGTGGGCTGTTCTTAGAACCGTTTGGAGAGTGGATTTATCAAACGTCGAAATGAAACCACTGGAATCGCTCGAAGCACTTCCTGCCAAATCAAAACGCGAAACGGCGACAGTATTAATCTTTATGGGCGTCGTCTTATTATGGGTGTTACCAGAACTCGTAGGAGGATTCTTACCCGACGTCGCAGCCTTCCTAAAAACGGCCGGGAATGGCATTTCCACCGATGATTGGGGTCATCGTGATGGCGATTCTGTCCTTTGACGGGAAACCACTCTTATCGATTCAAGAAGGGCTTCAAAAAGGTGTGTACTGGCCAAGTATGTTCTTGGTAGGCGCCACTTTAAGCATGGGGACTCTTGTCACAAAACCGGAATTAGGAGTGATTGGACTTCTTGAAAGTTCACTCGTACCGGTATTTGCGACACTAGCTCCAATTCTTGTCGTAATCATCTTCGTCCTCTGGGCAGGATTACAAACAAATGTCTCTTCAAACTTAGTAACTGTATCGGTAGTCACAACCGTATTAACGACCGTCTATGCGACAGGCTCCGTCGACGTCCAAGCTGGGAACGATTGCCTGCTTGATTGGATTCATGGCGAGTCTTGCCTTTATGACACCACCAAGCATGCCGTATGTGGCGATTTCGGTCGGTTCTGGTTGGACGAATGCAAAAGATGCCTTTGTATACGGAGGAGGCCTATTCCTACTCAGCTCTGCGAGTGCGATTATTGTAGGCTACCCATTAGGCGTCTTCTTTGGAATTTAACAGTAGGAGGAAATCGAGTGTTAGAAAAAACAACGCGCAGAAATTGATGCCATCGACCGCGAGATTGTAGCGCTCTTTGAACGCCGCATGCAAGTCGTTGTCGATGTCGCTCGTATTAAAAAAGAAAATGGCATCGCGATTTTTAGATGCGAGTCGCGAGAAAAGAAGTGATTGCCAAGGTGCAGTCGTACTTGAAAGATGCCACTTTTAAAAGAAGAGTTGGCAGAAGCGTACGAGACTTTGATGAAAGTTTCAAAGGACTATCAACAAAAACAAATAGAAGCATAAAAATGAAACTCCTAGAGGTGGAATGATTACTTCGAATCCGTGGATTCTTCGTAATCAACTCTAGGAGTTTTTTAGCTTTAAGAAGGTAAATAGTTTTAGAAACTTAAAAGTCTTGGCACGCTTTCTTTTATTGATAAGGGAAGAGTGATAAAATAAGAGAGAAGATTCAAAGGGAGAGGAGGAGCCTGATGTTAGAGCATCTAGCTTTTAAAGGTGAGTGGCGACAGTACCAAAAGCGCATTTTAGAAAAGAGCGATACGATTATGGCGGATGGCCATATTCATTTGGTGGCGGCTCCAGGTTCTGGGAAAACGACGCTAGGAATTGAATTTATTCGTCGCAATAGTAAGCCAGCGCTCATTTTAGTGCCGACTGTGACGATTCGCCAGCAGTGGGTGGACCGTATTCGTGAGGCGTTTTTGGATGATGCGAGTCTAGCCGATGAAATGATTTCGCAAAATCTGAAGCAGCCAAAGACCATCACCGTTGCGACGTATCAAGCCTTGCACAGTGCCATCAATCGTCTGGAAGGCGACGCGGAAGTCGAGGATACGGACGATGTGGTCGAAAACGAGCACTTTGATTTTAAAGACGTGGACATTATTAAGCTCTTTAAGGAAGCAAATCTTGGAACATTGTGCCTCGATGAGTGTCATCACTTGCGAAATGAATGGTGGAAGAGTCTAGAAACCTTCCGTAAATCCTTTGCGGCTATCAGTGTGATTTCGCTGACGGCAACACCTCCGTATGAAGGAGAGCCTGCACTTTGGGAGCGTTATGTGGCCATGTGTGGGGAAATCGATGAAGAAATTACCGTTCCAGAGCTCGTTAAAGAGGGCAGTTTATGTCCGCACCAGGACTATGTGTATTTCTCTTTCCCGACGAAGGAAGAAGAGAAACAACTCGATCAGTTTTCTACACAGAAGAGAGCTTTCTTGAAAAATTTATCGTCCGATTCGATGTTTTGTGAGGCGGTGAGAACTAGCCGCGCTCTCGATGGAACCATCTCAGAAGACGAACTCTTAAACGAACCGAAGTACCTCTCGGCAACATTGATTTTCCTACGTCATAAAGGAATCGAGTTCCCGAAACATTTCCAACAATTACTCGGGGCAAGCCTGCTTCCAGCGTTTGATTTGGCATGGTTTGAAATCCTCTTACAGGGAATGTTATTTGACGTGCCGCATTGGTATGATTTAACCGAAGAAGATTGTAAAGAATTGAAGCATGAGTTGAAATCGCTCGGGTTGATTGACCGTAAACAAGTGCAGTTACTTCGCAATAAACAACTCGACCAGCTATTAAATCAGTCTCTTGGAAAATTAAACGCCGTCCGAGACATTTTCAAGGCGGAATACGAAACATTAGGCAGCGATTTGAGACAATTGATTCTAACCGACTTCATTCGAAAAGATTTTGAGGTACACTTAGGAAATCCAGAAGTTCAATATAGCCAACTGGGCGTATTGCCTTACTTTGAAGTGCTTCGTAGAGAGCTTGTAGAGCAGCAATTAGACGTTCCTGTGGCTGTTTTAACGGGAAGCCTCGTGATTATCCCAACAACTGTGAAACCGCGTCTAGAGGCTATTTTTGGCCCGGATAAGATTACGTTCCAACCAGTAGGACAACTCGATGAGAAGGACTATGTGAAGGTGCGTTTAGTAGGTTCGCAACATGATTTAGTGAGCTCCGTGACGCAGCTCTTCCAAGAAGGGCACATTCATGTCGTGATTGGGACAAAATCTCTTCTAGGAGAGGGATGGGATGCGCCATGCGTGAATTCATTGATTCTCGCTAGCTTTGTCGGAAGTTTCATGCTTAGCAATCAGATGCGAGGTCGCGCGATTCGTATTTGGCCGGAAAATCCTGATAAAACAAGTAGCGTTTGGCATCTTGTGTCCATCAATCTGGCGGAGAAAAAACTCTTCAAGAAGAAAGAAGATGAAGAGGTTGCTGTCGGAATCGATAGTCCGGATATGGAATTATTGCAGCGCCGCATGAAGCAGTTCTTAGGACTACACTATAATGAAAATACGATTGAATCAGGCGTGGATCGACTAGACCTTGGAACGATCAAGTTTACGAAGAAGGATTTAACAAAACTGAACCAAGAAACCATTGAGCGCTCGCGTAACCGCGAAGCATTGAGGGAGCGCTGGAATGAATCCCTTCCGCTTCTAGAAGATATGGAAGTCTCTAATGAGGTGGCAGTGGACAAGACATTCTTGCCAACCGTTCTTCTGACAGATGCGCGGAAAATTCTAACCTATGCGCAAGCAATCGCACTGACGGAACTAATCGTCTATATCATTCTCGATCTTGCGAACGGACCGTCCCAACTCTTATATCCAGTGTTTATCCTGTCGCTGATTGTATTAAATATCGTCTGGTTGAGATATTTCCTATACAAGAGTCCGTATAAACGCCTCGAACTCTTTGCCGAAGCCGTCCGAAAAGCCTTGCTGGCATCCGGACACTTGCAGACGCAAAACTGTAAGGCCAGAGTCGTTCGTGGGGATAAGAATTCGATTCAAACCGCCACTTATCTAAAGGGTGGCACCTTGCGCGAAAAAGAAATTTTTGCACAGGCGCTATCGGAATTCTTTGCCCCCATCGAGAACCAGCGCTATATTTTAAGAGCTACGACTTGGGTCAATGACCAAACGAAATATTTTGCCGTCCCAAGCATGTTCGATAAACGAAAAGAAGACGTCATCGTCTTTGTCGCAAATATCGAAAAATACATCGGCTCATACGAGATCATCTACACCCGAAGCGTAGAGGGCCGTCATATTCTCTTGGATGCTCGTCTGAACGCTTTAGGAAATAAACAAGAGCGCACCTTCTCGAAGAAGAAAGTGACATCCAAATTAAAATAACCCATAAAGAATCTAGCCAGAAGTAGACTAGATTCTTTATGTTTTTGCGGTAAAATCCTTGCATTCTATTTCAAACTATTGTAAGATATCTGAGTACGAAATTTTAATATTTGCTGGAGGGGTAGCGAAGTGGCTAAACGCGGCGGACTGTAAATCCGCTCCTTCGGGTTCGGCAGTTCGAATCTGCCCCCCTCCACCATTGGGGTATAGCCAAGCGGTAAGGCAACGGACTTTGACTCCGTCATTCGTTGGTTCGAATCCAGCTACCCCAGTCCTACAGGCACCGATTCCGGTGCCTTTTTTGTTGCCCAATTTTCTGCACAATCCGTCGCAGCACACACACTATCCTTCCCGTCCCACCGCTGAAACCATTCGTAATTTTCTTATTAACTGATTTTGCTGAGGTGTGCTAAAGGGAAATTGTTTAGGCAGATGTAATTTCGAAGAGTTCTTCGGATTCTATAATAGCAGTAATGGGGAATAGTATTGAATGTGAATTAGAGGGAGTTATGAGGTATCCATTACTTAAAATACTTTAGATAGGTAGACTCAGTAGGTGATTGAATTAAGCTTTATTGTCTTACTCCCTCTTTGAAACTTTAAAGGTGAGAGACGAAGGCTCGAACCGGTACCCCATTACCGCTATTATGAAGATATCCGAAGAACGCGAAGAAATTACATGAAAGTCTGAGCAGAGATTTTTCCCCTTTAGCACACCAATCATCCAAAATCGGTCAAAAAGTAAGAAAAATTACGAAATGTTTCAAAAAGGTACTAAAAATTGCCTAACAATAGGAAAAGATTTTAGGTATAATGGAATCAAAGAATCTGCTATAGTCGAATTAAGGTGGAGGGATGTTTTATGAAGCAACGACACCAACAACTGTTGCACTTACTTGCACGCCAAGAATGGATCAAAGGACGCGAATTAGCTTCCTGCCTCGGCGTCAGCGCAAGAACAGTGCGTTCCGATATCGAACAAATCAATCGAGAAATGCCGCATATCATACAAGCGGATCGCCAAAAAGGATATCACCTCGTGGCTTTCCAACAAATCGATATGCAGACCCAGAAGGATTACTAAGAGCGCCACAAGATAGTGCAGAAAGAAGCGCCAACTTGCTGAAGCAACTCTTGTTCAATGGGGAGGGCGTTTCCATCGAAGCTTTTTGCGAACAATGTTTTGTAAGCGCTAAAACGTTTGATATAGACCGCATTCGTGTCCAACAACAACTGGAAGAATACGACGGTCTGGAACTCGTGACGAAGAATGGGGCGCTTGTATTAGAAGGGCCAGAAGCCAGCAAGCGAAAATTATATCGGGAACTACTGAAAAAAGAATTAAACGAAGACTTCTTGAATAGCTCAGAGCTCATGAATGTGTATCCGGAGTTGGATATGGAGCAATTAGAGGCGATTATTTGGGCGAAATTAAAAGAGTATCGCTATTCGATTCGCAAAACGCTCATGCCGTTTCTATTGTTACATTTAGGACTAGTGTTGCAACGAGTAAAACTAGGACAGACGGTACAAGAAGGTAGTGTAGAAGGCCTTGATTTAGAGGTTGAAGCTACGATTGTTCGTTCGATTTTTAAAGAAATTCTAGGCGATAAAGAGATTCCGGAAGGAGAAATTCTTTCCTATGCAAAACTCTTAAAGGCGTATCATAATTCAAATGCCTTTCAATCAGAAGTTCATTTCAAAGGAAAAACCGTTCGATTAGAAGAACTCACCAACGCGATTGATGAGCGACTCTTTCAATGGATGGGCATCTCGTTTGTGGATCAAAAGGAATTCAAGGTGCGATTCCAATTGCACTTACAAGGCTTACTCGAACGGGTGCAGATGAACTTGAGTCTACCTAATCATTATGTACAAACCTTTAAACGACAATATCCGCTGGTGTTTGATACGGCAGTTTCCGTGAGTCAGTATTTAATGAACGAGCTGCAATGCCAAATTACCGAAGAGGAAATTGGATTCCTGGCACTGCATATCGGAGCAGCGTATATGCAAGGAGCGACAAACGCGAAACTACGCGCGGTCCTTATCGCCAATACGCAATATCCGTTGATTGCTGGAAGTGTGGAACGATTGAAGGAGCAGTTCCAACATCGTTTGGATTTTGTAGCAGAGGAAGCGACGTTCACTACAGGTGTGACGGAGTTTTACGAAGCTGATTTACTCATTACCTTCGAGCAAATGGAACCATCTGTTGCGATTCCGGTCGTTCGATTAGGACTATTTTTCAATACACAAGACGAAATTCAACTGATTCGAGTGATGAATACGTTAGAAACTCAGAAGATGAGTGAAACGATTCGCACGCAAATTGGACAGTTGATGGATGAAGATTTCTTCTATGCGGACGTGGAGGCTACTAGCCGAGAAGAAATTTTAATGGAAATGGGTTCGCGCTTAGAAGAAGCAGGCATCGTGAATGAAGACTTTCTACCATCTGTCATGAAACGCGAAAGTCTCTCTTCGACGGACTTTGATTATTCGATTGCGATTCCGCATCCGTTGCATCCATCTAGCAACCGTTCGATGATTTCAATTGCGGTCTTAAGAGAGCCGATTCAGTGGAATCATTTTCCAGTGAAACTCGTCATCTTACTCGCGTTGAAGGAAGAGGATATGGAATTCATGCAACTCTTCTTAAGATGGCTTGGGAAGCAACTAGACTCCCCGGACAAAATGATGTGTTTATTAGAAGCAAAAAATGTAGAGTCGTTTATTCAGGCGATTCGATAAGGAAGGAGGAAATTATATGGAAGGCATTGAGCTAGTGTGTTTTAAGATGATTAGCGCACTAGGGGCAGCAAAATCCAGTTTTATGGAGGCGGTGCAAGAAGCGCGTTTAGGACATTTTGAAGAAGCGCGCCGTTGTATTGAAGAAGGAGATAAATATCATGCGCAGGGGCATGAAGCACACTTCGGGTTATTACAACAAGAAACATCCGGTGAGCCAGTGCAATTATCGCTCTTACTCGTGCATGCGGAAGACCAATTGATGAATGCGGAATTTCTTAAAATCACAGCAGAAGAAATTATCGCCCTTTATGAACGGATTGAAAGTATTAAATAGAAACGGAAGGAGGAAAAGAAAATGAAAAGAATTTATCTATTTTGTAGTGCGGGGATGTCAACCAGTCTAGTGGCTAGCAGAATGCAAGACGTGGCAGATAAGCATAATTTGCCGCTAGAAATTAAAGCGTTTCCAGACCGCAATATCGATACGATTTACGAGCAATACCATCCAGACGTAATCTTGTTAGGACCTCAAGTGAAATTCAAATTCAATGCGGTTCATGCAAAATACGATCCGATGGGAGTTCCTGTCGATGTCATCAATCTTGAAGATTACGGAAATGCAGATGGCGAACGTATCTTGAAACGTGCCATTCAATTATTAAAATCAAAAAAAGAACAATAGGAGGTTAGTACAATGTTTGCAGGTTTAGAAAACACGATGGGGCGCGTGGCAGAACGCCTTAGCACAAACAAGGTGCTAGTTGCGATTCGTGACGGGTTCTTAGTCGGTACACCATTAATTATCGTAGCATCCATTTTCCTTGTAATTGCCAACTTCCCGGTGCCAGGGTATAGCGACTTTATGGCGCAATTCTTCGGTAAGGGTTGGGAAAACTCGATGGATGCCGTGATTGATTCAACGTTTAGTATTTTAGCAGTTTTAGGGGCAGTTGGTATCGGTTATTCTTATGCTAAACAATTAGAAAGTGATGCCATTGCAGGTGGAGCTTTATCACTTGTCTGCTACCTTATCATGACTCCAAAAGTTCACCCAAAATTTGTGAATGAAGCAGGTAAAGCATTTAGTGGTTTTGCCTTCTCAAACCTTGGTTCTGCAGGGGTGTTCTTAGCGATGATTACTGCGATTGTATCAGTAAAAATCTTCGTAACGATTCAGAAAAAAGGATGGGTTATCAAACTTCCTGATGCAGTGCCACCAGCAGTTTACCATTCATTTGCAGCTTTAATTCCTAGTGCGTTTGCGATGTTCTTTGCTTTTGCAATCTATCTCATCTTCTCATTAACAGAATATCAATACGCACAAACATTTATTTATAAAGTGTTACAAGCTCCGTTAGAAGGATTCGGTCAAACAGTATTCTTCGAACCAATCTATCAATTCCTATCAACTCTATTCTGGTTCTTCGGAATTAATGGTCCAGCTGTAACAAATACAGTATTTAACCCAATTCACTTAGTATTAACAAACCAAAACTTAGAAGCATTTAAAGCAGGTCAACCATTACCAAACATCTTCACTGGACCTTTCGGAGACTTCTTCGGTAACTTCGGTGGTGGAGGTAGTACATTATCTCTTGTATTCTTAATGGTCTTCCTTGCAAAATCAGAACGAATGAAGAAACTCGGTCGATTAGCTTTAATCCCTGGTATTTTCGGTATCAACGAAATGGTTACATTCGGGTTACCAGTAGTATTAAACCCAATTATCGCGATTCCATTCTTATTAACACCACTTGTAAATACAATTTAGCAACTATCGCTACTATGGTAGGAATTATCCCTTATACAACAGGGGCATCTCTCCCATGGACAACGCCATTCTTCTTCTCAGGATGGTTGTCAACAGGTAGTATCGTAGCCGGATTCTTCCAAATCTTCTTGATTATCTTAGGCTGCTTGATCTACTTCCCATTCTTCAAAGCATTGGATAACCAATACTTGAAAGAAGAAGCAGGCTCTAGCATGTTAACAGGTGATGAATTAGACGATGTTGACTTAAACGACTTATCATTTGATGACTTATAAAATGACAAACGCATAAGTCACAAGTTTCAAAACTTCGGGTGGCATGCGAAAACGGATGCCACCTTTTTACATAGAAAGGGGTGAACAGATGAGAACACTATTATTATTCGACCAAGTTCAAGCTGGATACGGCGGAAAGGAACGTGGCGATACAGAATTAGGCCTTGAAAAGGGTGGAGTTGGTTCTTATTTAATGTTCAAAGACGACTTCGAAAAGGCAGGACTCACAGCGCTTGCGACGATTTATTGTGGTCCGGATTATTTCCAAGCACATAAAGAAGAAGTGATTCATAAAATCAAAAATTTAATCTTGAAGACGAAAGCGGAGGTACTGTTTGCAGGACCATGTTTTAACTACGGCACCTATGCGCAAATGGCGGCAGAAATCGCGTTAGCCATTCAAGAACAAACCGACTGCAAGCCGTATGTCATTTGTTCGAAAGAGAATGAAGATACTATCGCAGCCTATAAAGAAAAAGTCGTCATGCTAGAAATGCCGAAAAAAGGCGGCGTAGGCTTACGCGAAGCATTAGGCGGAGCCGTTGCGATTATTAGCGGAACGAAAGACGAAAGTGAACAACGATTTCAGTAAAAGAGGTGACAGAGAATGTGGGGTATGATTGCGACATGGCGAATGGCGCTCGAAGGAATCCAGAAGGTGACCCCGAATTTAGAGGCGGGCGGAACGGCAGGAGATGCCATCGAAGGCGCGATTAAAGAAGTAGAGGACTTCCCTTACTTTAAATCTGTTGGATATGGCGGACTTCCAAACGAAAAGATGGAAGTGGAATTAGATGCCGCTTATTTAGATGGATCGACGTTTGATTTCGGTGCGGTTTGCGCGTTGAAACAGTTTGCCAATCCAATCTCGGTGGCGCGTGCCTTAAGTGCTTATAAGGTGAATAATGTGTTGGTCGGAGAAGGGGCAGCAGCCTTTGCGAAGGCTCATCATTTTGAAGAAAAAGACATGCTGACGGACCGTGCGAAGATTCATTTCCATAATCGATTAAAAGACATCGAACGCGAACAGCTCACACCGTATGCCGGACATGATACGGTCGGTATGGTGGGATTGGACGCATCTGGAGATATGGTCGCAGGGACATCAACGAGCGGGCTCTTTATGAAGAAACCAGGGCGTGTTGGGGATTCTCCATTTATCGGTTCTGGATTATATGTCGATAGCACGATTGGTGGCGCGACGGCAACAGGTCTGGGCGAGGACTTGATGAAGGGCGTGATTTCTTATGAAATCGTCCGTCTAATGAAAGAAGGCCTCAGTCCGCAAAAAGCGTGTGAGAAAGCAGTGAGTGACCTTGCAGAACGGTTGAAGAGAACGCGTGGTGAGGCAGGCGATATTTCTGTAGTGGCCATGAATGCCAAAGGAGACTTTGGGGCGGCTTCTAATATCGAGAACTTCTCATTTGTCGTTGCCACAAGTACATTAGCACCAACGGTATTCCGTGTGCATCCGCAAAGTGATGGCACGATGCGTCATGAATTAGCGACAAAGGAATGGCTTGAAGCGTATTTAGAAGAGCGCATGAAGCCATTGGAGGTCAAAGAATGAATCAAGAAGAATGGATTGCGGAACTAAAAGGCATTCAACCCGCACTTTTTGAAGGACTAAGACGAATGGTCGCCATTCCAAGTATTCGAGGGGAAGCAGAAGAAGGCGCCCCGTTCGGCAAGGGACCTAGACAAGCGCTTGATGAAGTGCTTGCGATTGCCAGTGAACTTGGATTTCAAACGAAGAATATCGATAACAAGATTGGATACGCGCAGTACGGAGAAGACCGACCAGATGGCGCGTACTATGGCATCTTTGGTCACGTGGATGTGATGCCGCTTGGAGAAGGATGGATTTCTCCAGCACTTACACTTACCGTTCGTGACGGAAGACTCTATGGACGCGGGACTTTGGATAACAAAGGGCCGATTCTATCGAACCTTTACGCGCTATATGTGTTGAAGGAAAAAGGGTGTGACCTTTGATCGACCTGTTCGGATTGTCTTTGGGACGAATGAGGAGACAGGATTTGGATGCGTGAAGCACTATTTAACCAAAGAAGTGCCACCAACATTCGGATGGACGCCAGACTGTAAATGGCCAGTCGTCTACGGAGAACGCGGTCGTCTCAGAGTACGATTGTCTCTCCCTTCAGATAAAGTGTCCGGATTGTATACATTTGCCAATGAAAAACTTCTCCATACAAACCATCGCGGGGAAGAATTGGGCATCGCCTATGAAGATAGTGACTTCGGGATGATGCAACTGCGCGGCGAAACGTTTGGACTCGAAGACGGTCGTCATTACGTTGAATGGACGATGTGTTATCCAGCAAGTTGCACGAAAGGCGAGTTGATTGAGAAATCAATATGCATGTACCAGAAGGTGGCGTGCTAGACGTGATTTCGCATTGGGACCCAGTGCTCTATGACAAGGATTCCGCCTATGTGCAAGCCTTGCAGAAGGTGTACACGGATATCACGCAGAGCGATAGCGTTCCAGTGACGACAACGGGTGGAACCTATGCCAAAATCATTCCAAATATTATTGCGTATGGGCCAAGTTTCCCAGGGCAAAGAGATATTGCGCATTTGCCAAACGAATGGATTGGCATTAAAGACTTAGAAACAGATACGATTATTTACGGATTAGCGCTACGCGCATTGTCGCGCATGAAAGAAGGGACGTTATGACAGTAGAAGTATGTGCTGGAAGCATCGCAGACTGCCTCATTGCAGAGCGCTCTGGTGCTGACCGCATTGAATTGAATAGCGCGCTTTTCTTAGGAGGATTAACGCCAAGCATGGGAACCTTACAAAAAGTACTCGATTCTGGAGTATCGCTTCCGATTGTCTGTATGGTTCGTCCCCGCGGCGCAGGATTTTGCTACACGAAGGAAGAATTTGAGAGCATGCTCATCGATACAAAACTCTTATTAGAAGCAGGTGCGAAAGGGTTAGCGTTTGGATTTCTATTAGAAGACCGGACGATTGACTGGAATCGTACGAAGCAGATGATTGAGTTGTGTCAGAAATATCATGCCGAGAGTGTGTTCCATAAGGCGTTTGACCTTGTACCGGATGTGGATAGTGCCATCGAGGGCTTAATAAAGCTAGGATGCACGCGCATTTTAACGGGGGGACAACAGGCGCACATTGAAAAAGGAATCCCGCTCTTAAAAGACTTGCAAGCTCGCTACGGAAGTCAGATTGAGTTGCTTTGTGGCGGCGGTGTCACGAAAGAAAATGTGCAACACTTAATGCAGGAGACGGGGATTTCGCAAATCCATGGAACGTTTAAGACGTGGAAGACGGACCCTACGACTGCAGGCGAGGGGCTTAGCTATGCCTATCATGAAAATGGAGATTACGAACAGACGGATGAAGCGTTGTTGAAAGAAGTAGTGGCGCTTGTTCGTGGACAGGAGGAAACGAAATGAGTAAACGATTGTTAAATTGTGTGGCCAGTGATTTCAGAAAAATGACAGGAAAAGAATTGAAAAAGGCGATTGAAGCCGCAGAAGGAAGAACGGTGTGCTGTGAAACGGGATGCTCACGACCAACGTTTCTGTATGAATTATCGAACGCAGAAATCGCAAAGGCGTTCGGTGGAGACATGGTGCTCTTAAACGGATTTGACTGTATTGATCCACTGATTTACGGTGCTGAAGAAAGTGAAAACCCAGTGCAACGTGCGAAAGAACTTAGCGGTTTGCCAATTGGGGCGAACTTGGAGCCAGTGGATATGAATGCAGAAATGCTAGAAACACGTATCGAAATCTCACCAGGGCGTCAATGTACGGTGGAAACAGTGAAACGTGCGGAAGAACTCGGTCTTGATTTTATCTGCTTAACCGGAAATCCAGGAACAGGGGTAACGAATGAAACGATTGAAGCGTCCCTTGCCATGGTGAAACAACACTATTCAGGGCTTGTGATTGCTGGGAAGATGCACGGTGCAGGCTCGAAGGAACCTGTGATGAACGTGGACATCGCGAAACGCTTCATTAAAGCAGGAGCCGATGTGATTCTTGTTCCAGCGGTTGGAACGGTGCCAGGATTTACCGACGAAGAGCTTGTGGAAATTGTGAAAGTGGCGCATGCCAATGATGCACTTGTGCTCTCTGCGATTGGAACAAGCCAAGAAGGTTCTTCAAGAGAAGTCATCGAACAAATTGCTATCCGTAATAAAGTGGCTGGTGTGGATATTCAACATATCGGGGACGCAGGATACGGTGGTTTAGCGACAGTGGAAAACATTTACGCATTGTCAGTTGCGATTCGAGGAATTCGTCATACAGTAGCTCGTATGGCACGTTCAGTGGTTCGATAAGATAATACAAAAAGAACAGCACACTAGCTGAAGGCTGGTGTGCTGGTTTCTTTTGTCTTCTGACTTTCTGCCTGTGAAGTTGAGTTCGGGCTCACAGGACTGACGTCCACTTCCCGAAATGTACGCAGAACGTTGCACGTTCCTTCCGTCATTTCGGTCCAGTGATTCAGTCCTGAGCGTTCGCCCTCACATCCTATGTGTTTTGCAAATCCTCCACTTCCGCTACTGAGTAGTCTTTCTTTTCGAGGGCGTCGATGATTTGTTTTAGGGTGTCTTTTGTTACGCCTGCTGGTAATGTCACTAAGATACGACGTAAGCTTTTATCTTTCTCAGTATCGATGGTCATTACGTTAGCGATTGACGCATACTTGTTAATCACTTTAGAGATGTTCGCAAGTGCGCCTTTTTCGCCGCCAGAGATAATCGTTAATACATAAGAACCGTTTTTCACGTTCCATGATTCTTGAAGCATGCTAAGTAAGCTGCTGTGAGTCAAGATTCCGTAGAAACGTTGTTGTTTATCTAACACGGCAATGTAAGGTAATTCTTTAATCGTGAAGAACACTTTGAAGAAGAGCTATCCACGCTGATGAATTTAGTTGAGTTTTTAATTAAATGAGTTACTGGAAGACTCATATCTCCACCGTTTGCTTTGTGGCGATAGATATGCATTTTATAAATGTTTCCTCTAAAGAACGTTTCCGTTTCATCTAATACAGGAACACAGCGGTATCCTGATTCTTCTAAGATTGCAATCGCTTCTTCTAACGTACAAGATTCTTTAACAACCGTTAGACTCTTTTTTGGAACTACAAGAGATTTTAATAACATACTCATTCCTCCTTGAGATTGGTTTCACTACAATAGTACCACTTTTTAGGCAAATTGTAACTAGAAAAAGTTAGAAATGATGAGAAAATGGAAAGAATCAATCTGAAAAATTGCATTAGAAAAGGGTTTTAAACATTAAAGAACCATTACAAAAATAGTACTAAATCTTGATTTTTCAAAAAACTGATATGATATCTCTATACCATTTCATAAAATGGAAAAATTTATAGTTAAAAGGGGTTAACAAAATTATGACAGCTGATTCAGATGGGAGTTCGCTGGGAGTCCAGATCTTAATCATTGTATTATTAACTGCATTAAATGCGTTTTTTGCCGCAGCGGAGATTGCGTTCGTGTCTATCAACCAAGGGAAAATGGCACAAAGAGCGCAAGAAGGAGATAAAAAAGCGATCAAGGTCATGCGCTTGTTAGAGAATTCGGATGAGTTTCTCGCAACGATTCAAGTAGCCATTACATTCGCAGGATTCTTCTCGAGTGCGTCTGCCGCAACAAGTTTCTCTTCACGAATCCAACCATTATTAGGAAACATTCCTGGAGCTGAAACATTAGCATTAATTATAGTGACGGTCGTTCTATCATACCTCACTTTAGTTTTCGGGGAATTATATCCAAAACAAGTGGCGTTGCAAGTGGCAGAACCGATTGCATTAAATACTGCAGGAATTATTTTGTTTGTCAAAAAGATCTCAAAACCATTCGTATGGATTTTGACGTTCTCAACAGGGTTATTAAAACGAATTACACCGATTGAATTTACACGAGTAGAAGAAAAATTAACACGAAGCGAGATGAAGTCTTTACTTGCTAACAGTCGTAACGACGGAGCGATTGATATTTCCGAGTTTGCGATGATGCAAGGGGTGCTTTCTCTAGATACAAAACTAGCACGTGAAGTGATGGTGCCACGTACGGATACATTAATGCTCGACGTGGATGACGACTTATCGGAGAATTTAGAGACCATCTTGAACTGTTCATATTCTCGTCTTCCTCTTTACGAAGAAGATAAGGATAAAGTAATCGGAGTTATTCACGTAAAAGATGTTTTCCGTGCTGCAAAAGAGCAAGGCTTCGACAATATTGACTTACGTGCCTTAGCGCATGAGCCAGTATTCGTTCCATCAACAATTTTCGTGGATGATTTATTAGTAGAATTTAGAAAAACTCGTCAACACTTAGCGGTATTGAAAGATGAATACGGCGGGGTTGAAGGGATTGTTACATTAGAAGACTTGATTGAAGAAATCGTCGGAGATATCGAAGACGAATACGACGAAGAAGAAAAAGAAGTCGTAGAAATCGACGAAAACAATTCGGTGATTGATGCCGGAATGTCGCTCGACCGATTCAATCAAATTTATCAAACGTCATTAGAGTCTGATGAAGTGGACACAATGGCGGGTGCGATTATCGAGAAGCTTGGCTACTTCCCAGATGATGATGAGGTAGTGAAGGTGAGATTCGAAGGGTATCTATTACAGCCGACAGAAACCGAGAATGATCGTATTCGTAAGATCCATGTTACAAAACTTTCTGAGGAAGAACTCGAGCAATTGGCTGCAGAGGACGCAGAAGAAGTAGAAGTCATAGAAGAAAATGAATAATCAAAAAGGAGGGGGGCAACCCCTCCTTTTTTGTGTGCTGAAAGTGCTAAAAATAATAAAAGTAGACTTGCGTCTATCTTCCAGATTCTCCGGATGTCTTCATAATAGTCATAATGGGGCACCGGATTGAGCCAAGGTCTCAATCCTACCAAGCTTCAAACTGACTCTACGGGTTACACCCTAGAGTCAGTAATTCACAATGGTTGCGATTCCCCAATATGACTATTATAGAATCCGGGAATCTTCCAGATAGACCATTTTTTATAAGCATACAAAAAAGAGGGGTGCCGCCTTTATGGTTCTTCATGGATTGTCTTGTAAGTGCTAAAAAATAATAAAACTAGACTTGCGTCTATCTTTCAGATTCCTCGGATGTCTTCATAATAGTCATAATAGGGCACCGGATTGAGCCGGGGTCTCAATCCTACCAAGCTTCAAACTGACTCTACGGGTTACACCCTAGAGTCAGTAATTCACATTGGTTGCGATTCCCCAATATGACTATTATAGAATCCGGGAATCTTCCAGATAGACGATTTTTTATGAGCATACAAAAAAGGGTGGTGCCTCTTTTGTGTGGTTATAAAAATGGGTCTTCTTTTCGTGAAGGGAAAGGTGCTCGGAACTTTGGGGAGTTTTGTGCATGGTTTATGAGGATGTTTAAACCGATAGAAAGAAATGATATACTTTCAGTGAGGAGGTGGGGTTGTTGAAAATCATTTTAAAAGAGGACATCGAGCTGTATCGTTATTTGATTGCTAAGGCGACATTTTTACAAACGCATAAAGAGTACCGCTTGGTGGAATCCTTCTTAGATAGTAATTGTTTTTTAGTAGCCAACCGCAAAACAAAAGAGACAGTGTTTGTGTCGCTGTTTAAACAACCGACGAAAGAACCGACTGACCTAGAGTGTAAAAAGGTTGTGTATATTCAAAATGTGAATACGAAGATTCCGGAAGGGTTTGACGTAGAAAGGGCAGATAAAGAGTTCAATGACCAGCTCGCGAAGAATATCCGACTGGGCTTTTTAGCACCAGATCAGTTAGTGGAACAGTTTCAAGGGGTATTTAAAGAAGACGTTGAGACGTATTTTAAAAAGGCAGAAGCAGCAATTCAAGAAGAGCGGAAAGTTTTTGTGAAGTACTATGCCAAGGAAACGATTGAGAAGAATCCGTATCAAGTGGTGGAAGGGAATGTGTCGTTTAGCCATCCGAAGCATTTCAACGATCCGTTTGACTGTAATTGCTACTACGCGGACGGCCATTCGATGATGGATTTCTTTCGTGTGTTTTGCTTTACGCACGCCGCAGATAATATTTTAATGTGGTCTTATTACGCCAATAGCCACGCAGGGTATGCGCTGGAGTATTCGTATGCGAGTCTTTTGAATAAAATCCATTCCTTGAATGTAGACGGACTTTGTGTATACGGCCCGGTGGAATATGTTGATAAACGTCCTAATACGAGAAGCAATAGCAATCAATTATCTTATTCGAATCTGAATTTCTATATTAAGGCGACCTTTGCAATTCAAAGAGTGGCAACACGAGAGAGAATACCGTTTCGTGTGCATTTTGGATGAAGACACAGAGGGCGCGCAAGAAGTTCTGGGAGATTGGGTGGTCATTCCACAAGTGGATGTCGTGCAAGGCTACGCTGGATGTAACAATGCAAAAATCAAAGTAAAGGCGCAGTACCCCATCAAAAAAATTAGAAAAAGATATATTAAATTACTTGTTGAAATAAGGTTAGATATTGTATTTAATTGAATGATGACGTAAAATCTTACGGATTCTATAGTAGCAGTAATGGGGAATAGCAACCAATGTGAATTACTGACTCTAGGGTGTAACTCGTAGAGTCAGTTTGAAGCTTGGTAGGAATTGAGACGTAAGGCTCAATCCGATGCCCCATTATCGCTACTATAAAGATATCCGTAAAGATTTGAAGGAATCATTCAAAACAAAAACAGACTTAAAACCATCCTTTTTCAAGGGGGGATTTTAAGTCTGTTATTATTTTTGTAGCATTTTGAAGGGATTTAACTTCTCGAACAGTGGGATTAATAAGATCCAGAAGACGATGTTTCCGATGGCGTGGTACGTATCGAATAGAACGCCGTTTAAGTAGTAAATCCAGAAGTTCAGACCAGGCATGCTGCATACCCAGAAAATCGAGATGATAAAGCCATATAAGTAGCCCATCAGTCCTGCAAAGATTGGGAAAAGAATCCAAGCTAGGCGCGGGAATTGTTGTCTTTTCCGCCATAGTGGACGAAGAAGCAATGCACAAGCGCAGACGAGGGCAAAACTAACCATCTGATAGAGCGTCCACAGCCCCATTCCTACTAGAAGGTTGGAAATCAATATGGAGATGCTACCGATAGCAATGCCGTACAAAACTCCAAGTTCTAGCGTAATCCAAATGACAACAACGGTAATCGGTTGAACATTTGGAAGTGAGAGAAGTCCAAGTCTTCCAATCACGCAAAAAGCGGATAGTAGCGCGATAAGGGTGATTTTTCGAGTTGAATTTGCCATAGGACTATTGAAGTTTATTGAGTTTCCAGTCGATGACGTCGCCTGCTTTTAGGATGACTTCTTTTGCGCCAACAGGGCTCATCGTACCGTTCACGTCGAATAACCAGTATTTGTTTTCGGCTGGGACTTGTTCCACACCGTTAATAGAAGAGATAAAGCCGTCTTTCTCAACAATTTTTAGTTGTGCTTTCATCACGTCTAGAAGATTGTCGCCTTCTTTGAAAGTGAGGGTGAACGGGCTGCCTTCGATGGCTTGTCCGTCTTTTGTAACATTTAGAGTAACACTAGTGGTTTGGGCAGCAGTAGTCGTTTCAACTCTTGTCGTCGTTGAGTTCGTATTTGCAGGTGTTTGTCCACATGCGGTTAAGAATATAGCTGCTGTTAAAATTCCAAAAATTTTCTTCATGAGAATCTCCTTTAGGCTGTTTTAATCAGCCCTCATTCTAACAATCTTCAGAAAACTTGTAAAGTAATTTTTGACAAAAAAGATAGAAAAGACTTTGCATTTGTGATAAAAATGGTATACTAAAGTGTAATTAATTTTTAGGAGGAATGTTATGGAACACACGAGTGAGTTCAATACAAAACTTGAAAAAGCATGTCAAAAAAAGGAGGCGCTTTTTGACGAGAGTAAGATGCGTTATGCACTGCGTTCAATGTTTGCGGGTGCATTTTTAACGATGAGTACAGCCGCAGGAGCTCATGCTGCACAAATTATTGCTGGATTAAACCCTGCTCTAAGTAGATTTACTTTTTGCATTTATCTTCACTTGGGGATTAGTTTATGTTGTATTTTTAAATGGAGAGTTAGCTACTTCAAATATGATGTTCTTAACAGCGGGAGCTTATCAAAAGCATATTAAATGGTCTAAAGCAATTGCTATTTTATTCTATTGTACTCTATTTAATTTAGTTGGGGCCATGTTTATAGGAGCATTGTTCGCAAATAGTTCAGCATTTAACGGAATCAATGCAAATGAATTCATAGCAAAAGTTGCTGAATTGAAATTGTCTCGTTCAAACGAACTAATTTTATTAGAAGGTATTTTAGCAAATGTCTTTGTTAACGTTGCGATTCTTTCATTCGTTTTAATCAAGAGTGAAGAAGCAAAATTATGGATTGTTATTTCTGCAATTTTTATGTTCGTTTACCTAGTAAATGAACACGTAGTGGCGAATTTTGCATCGTTCTCTATCGTGAAATTCTCACCCGTTGGAAACTCAATCGATGCCTTGAATTGGCTAAATATTATTCGTCATTGGGCAGTATCATTTGTTGGGAACTGGATTGGTGGAGGAATCTTAATCGGGTTAGCTTATGCATTCTTAAACCGTACAAAAAAACTCCATATGTTGATTAATAGAAAATGAATATTGTAAAGGAAAAAGAACCGCCATAGAGAAAATGGCGGTTCTTTTTGGTTTATTCATCTTTTTAGGTTGGATGTCTCACATCCTGGAGTTGAACTCGGGCTCACAGGACTGACGTCCACTTCCTGATATGTCCGCACGACTCGTTCCGAGTCCCTTGCGGCATATCAGTCCAGTGATTCAGTCCTGAGCGTTCGCCCTCGTATCCTTGTTAGAATGGTCTTTGGTTTTTGTTTTCGAATCCTAATAGGATGTCTGGGAATTCTTGGCTTACTGCATAGAAGAATGGTTGTAGTAAGTCATCTGTTTCGTCCCCAACGTTCTTAATGAGTAGAGAAGTTTTCTTTCTACGGTATGATTTGTCGTTCGTTAAAAGGATTAATTGAGAAGTACGGCTAACCGTCATTCCGTATGATTTTTGAGTATAAACGTAGTGATAAATTCGTTCAGCTTTTGTTAAGTCGTATACTTGGAAATTCTTGTATGTCGCAAGTAGGTGGTGTTTGTATAAAACAATTCCTAATTGATTATCAACATAAGTAGCATCTTCTAATACAGAATCCATAGAATAGTTTAATTCTGGATAAGCACTGTATAATTCGTTATACGCTTTGTCTTCCCCTTTACGTGTTGCGAAAGCACTATAGAAGAATACAAGAGCAATAATACCAGCAATACCAGCAACGATATATGCGAATTGACGGTCTTTGTCAAATTCGTAAACAGAAACGTAATATTCTGTTTCTGCTAGTTTTGAAATAGTTTCATTTTCTCTAATAGTTGCTTTAAATTCAGAAGTGTAGTTACGGATAGCACCGTCTGCACCTGATTTACGCATCTTAGCAGCAACGATGACAGGGTTTGCTACAAGATCATCGGTTGATTTTAATTTTTCAATTAATTTATCGCCCTCTTTAACTTCGAGACTTGCATATCCATAGTCATCGTTATCACTTTTAGAGAACTCGATTAAGTATAATTTTGTGCCTCCATCGATTGTAGCGATAGGGTTTCTGCGTAGCCTGTAATTTTAACAGCAGTGACAGCTTCGTCTTTCATTGGGACTTCACCGAAGATGTTCCCTTTATTGTATAAGTTGTCGGCAGTTTGATAGAACTGGAAGTATCCTAGCGCGCCAAGAGCAACGATGATAGAGAGAACTCCAGCGATGATTAAGCCGATAATAGTTTTAGTACTGCGTTTTTCAGTCATGATTATTCTCCTTTAAAAATGGGTTGTATGATAGATATAATATACCACAAACAATTTTGAACTGCAAAATAAATTTTTCACTTTAATAAAGAGAATTTATTTGGTGTGTGATAAAAATCCGACCCGCATTGCGAGTCGGAGGGTGGGTTTAGTACTGGGGAAGGGAAATCGCAGAAATCACAGGAATCACTTGCGCTAGTGATTCCTCTTCATAATTATACGCATCTACTTCGGCGCAGTGGTTTATTGACATTCTTTTCATCACTCGTGATTCAAGAATGTCTAATAAACTTTGCGGGCGAAAAGACTACGAAGCAAAAAAGACTCGCACTGCGAGTCTTTTTAACTTCTGTCTTTCTGCCTAGAACGGTCTATTATTTTCATATCCTACTGCTACGTTAGGGAATTCTTGGGCCACAGTTTGGAAGAATGGTTGTAAGAAGTCATCTGTTTCTTCACCGATATTATGAATAGCAATCTTCGTTTTCTTGCCTTTGTAAGATCTGTCGTCTGATAAGAAGATAAGGAATGAATCAATGTTTGTTGTCACTCCATATTTCTTGTGGGTTACTTGATAGTGGTAAACGCGATTTGCTTTTGTAATGTCGTATACTTCTAAGCCGCTCCATGTTGTGAAGAAGTGGTTTTTGTAGATGTATACAAACGTTTCATCATCGGCATAAGTCGCATGTGTTTTTAATAAATCTAAGTTGCCACGTAATTCTGGATAAGCAGCGTAAATCTCATCGTAAGCCGCACCAACTTTTTTACGTTTCAAGAAGGCTAAACCAATAAATACAAGACCTGCAAGTGTAAGTCCTGCCGCAACCATTAATCCACCTTTTTTTGCAGAGCTAGTTTCTGTTTGAGAGAAGTAGAATGTTGTATTAGGGTTCGCTTGTAGAAGGTTATAGTCATGGAATGCTTGAGTAATTAAGTCACTGTATTTTTGAATCGCATGTTTATTACGGTAAGCATAAATGATTGTACCGTAAACATATTCTGGATTGTCTTGCATTGTATCAGCTTTTGCGGCTAATTTTTCGCCTTCCTCTTTTGATAATTCAAGACCAATATAACCAGGTTCTTTTCCTTTTGAAGACCCTTCTTTTTCAAATTCAACAATGTAGACATAGGATTTTCCGCCATCTACTTTGATAACAGGCTCTTTTGAGATATCAGTAATTTTTAGAGCTGATTCTTTATCGTCATTGCTTGTTGAGAAGCTAGGGCCTTTCCTTCTTCATAGATTTTCTTAGCGTCTGGTTTTTGGAAATTGAAAAATCCGATGACGCAAGCGGCAATAATTAAAATAAGTCCGAAGTAAAAACGAATTCTAAAGCCGTGATTACGATTTTCTGTCATATGATATAAACCTCTTTCAATAATATATATATATACAGCTATAATACCCCAGAAAATAGCATTTTGCAAGTGACTTTATTTGAAGTCCACAATTATCATATATGATAATTTTGTGTTGAAAAAAATAAGGAGCCTCAGTTGATATGTACCCCTTTTACTGGGTTGTCCAGTAAAGGGGGTACATATCAAACTGTGAGCTCTTTTTTGTCTTCTGTCTTTCTGCCTCACATCCTTGGAGTTGAACTCGGGCTCACAGGGCCGACGTCCATTTCAACAAACATCCGCACGACTTGTTTCAAGTCCCTTGCGGTGTTTGTTTCCAATGATTCGTCCCTGAGCGTTCGCCCTCGTATCCTTGGTTAGAATGGGCGTTGTTTTTTATTTGCGACTCCCAAGAGGATATCCGGGAATTCTTGGCTTACGGTATAAAAGAAAGGTTGTAGTAAGTCATCTGTTTCTTTTCCAACGTTATTAATGGGAAAAGAAGTTTTCTTCTTTCGGTAAGTTTTATCATTCGTAAGAATAATCAGTTGTGAAAAACTGCCTGTTGTTATTCCGTAGGATTTATGATTCAAGATACGGTGGTACATTTGTTTTGCTTTTCTTAGGTCATATACTCTAAGTTCCCCTTTTGGAATAATCAGATGGTTCTTATATAAAATAATTCCTAATGCTTGGTCTACATAAGTTGCGTTGCCTAATACCGTATCCATTGAATGGTTTAATTCTGGATAGGAATCGTATAGTTCATTGTATGCTTTCTCTTCTTTTTTTCTTAAAGAAAAAGCACCGTATAGGAAGTATAGTCCAATCAGGATAGTCATCAGAGCAATAGGATAACCTACCAAACGACTTTTATCATATTCATCTACCGAAACATAATATAATGTTTCAGCATAAGGTTTGACATCTTCATCTCGATCCACAAGATTACTGAACTTAAAATGATAATCTTGAATAGCGTCTTTAGCGCCAGATTTACGAATAGTGGCGGCCACAATCATTGGGTTCTGGGATAGATCAGACGCTGACTTTAATTTATCCAGAAGGGGATCGCCGTCTTTAATCTCAATGCTGGCATACCCGAATGGATTTGTATTCATAATTGTCTTTGGTCTTGAAAACTGAATAAAATATAATTTTGTGTTACTTCTAGTGACAGTAGCCATATAATCAGGGTTGAAATACGTGATTTTTTTACAGCAACCGTTTCTTGGTCGCTCTTGTAAGGCAAACCAAAGACTTTTCCTTCTTTATATAAAGTATCTGCAGTTGGATAGAGTAGTGAGTATCCTACCGCACCTATACTTATAATGAACATAAGAACTGCAATAATGATCATACCGATGAAGGATATATTACTATGCGTTTTTGTCATAATTGTTCTCCTTTAAAATGATGAATTTAATAAGCATAAAAATACCATAAAATAGTAGACTTTGAAAGCTTATTTTTTAATGTTTGTCAAAATACCTGGGAAGGCTAACCGTGAAGACATACATCCTGTTTGTAGTTGAGCTCGCCATCGCAGAAATGGCGTGCGTTTCCACAAACGTTCCATTTCTGAGCGCTCTTCGCAGTGGTTTATTGACTTTCTTTTCATCACTCGTGATTCAAGAAAGTCTAATAAACTTTGCGGGCGAAAGACGACGAAGCAGAATGACTTCACACTGTGAACTCATTCTTAGCTTCTGTCTTTCTGCCTCACATCCTAAGCATTAAATTTTTTGCTTTGATTTTTCCATGCTATGATGTAACTATCGCAAAGGCGATGGATTATACCAGTAAAGGGGAATTGTTATGAAAAAATCAACCAAATTATTAATGACGACACTACTTATTTCGTTAGGTTTGGCTGCATGTGGTGGCAATTCAACATCGACATCAAGTAATCAACAAAGTTTAACGATTACAACATTTGGAGAATTAGCAACATTAGATAGCGCGGACTACGATGATGTGCCGAGCTCAGATATGTTAGGGCAAATTTTCGAAGGATTATATCGTGTCGCTAAAGACAATAAAGTTGAATTAGGAATGGCAGCAGAAGAGCCAACTGTGAGCGCGGACGGCCTTGTATATACGTTTAAATTACGTGATGCAAAATGGTCTGACGGGACTCCTGTAACAGCAGGCGACTTCGTTTACACTTACCGTAAATTAGTAGACCCTAAAGAAGGACATGTGGCGCAATCAGCTGATGTGTTCAAAAACGCGAAGAAAATTCGTTCAGGGGAATTATCGACAGAAGAATTAGGGGTTAAAGCGATTGATGATAAAACATTAGAAATCACGCTTGAAAATCCTGCTCCATATTTACCAAAATTATTAACAGGGTCACGTTTCTTACCACAATCTGAAAAAGTGGCGAAAGAAAAAGGCGAAGGATACGGTTCTTCAGCAGATTCAATCGTGACAAATGGACCGTTCAAATTAGAAGGATGGACAGGTTCTGAACTTTCTTGGAAACTTGTGAAGAACGACGGCTACTGGGATGCAGCAAACGTTCAATTACAAAACGTAACTGTGAACGTATCAAAAGAAGTAGCGACTTCTGTTCAATTATTTGACGGAAAACAAGTCCAATACACAACAATCAGCGAACAATTCGTCGATCAATATAAAAACGCAACCAACGTATCACTCTATTCCAAAAAGCAACAATGGGGTACATGAATTTCAACGTAGAACGCAAAAATCACAGGAAACAAACACTTCCGTCGTGCGATTGCGATGGCTTACGATAAAGCGGCTCTTGTAAACAACGTGTTAAAAGACGGCTCAATCGTTTCAAATGGTCTTGTTCCAAAGGGATTTGCTGAAAACCCAGAAACGGGGAAAGATTATGTGGAAGACCGTGGCGACTTACTCACCTACAATGTCGAAGAAGCGCAAAAAGAATTAGCACTTGCTAAACAAGAATTAGGGATGGACACAATCGAAGTGACCTTATTAACGTCAGATGCAGGTAGTGCGAAAAGTGGTTGGCGAATATTTACAAGCGCAAATCCAAAAAGAACTTACCAGGCGTGACATTGAACATTAAATCAGTGCCATTGAAAAAAACCGTCTTGAATTACAACGTGCAGATGATTTCGACTTCTTCTTCGGAACATGGGCACCTGACTATCAAGATCCAGTAAACTTCTTAGAACAATACGTAACAGGTGGAGGAATCAACTTCGGGAACTACTCAAGCGAAGCCTACGATAAAGCCGTTGCTGAAGTGAAAACAACATACGCAACGAAGCCAGCAGAACGTTACAAACAAATGATTGCGGCTGAAAAAAATCGTGATGGATGATGTGGCTATCGCTCCAATCTACCAAGCAAGCCAAAGCTACTTACTTGTTGAAAAACGTAGACGGATTCGAAGTACTTCCATTCGGACGTACAATCAACCTCCGTCAAGCCTCTGTAAAATAATCATAGAAGCAAAAAAATAAGAGACTCGAAATTTTCGAGTCTCTTTTTCGTTTTGTAAAAAAAGCAAAATGTAACATATAAGTTACATTTTAACAATTCTCTCTTTGAACGATTTTGTCCAAAGTGGGATTTTTTATAAGGTTTTCGTCATATGGTAATACGGATGACCGCTTAAGATGCGTTCACTCTCAGGCGTGTAGCCTAGTTTTTCGTATAATTGATAGGCCTTCGTATTGTCCTTCTCGCAGTTGAGGGCGATTTTTGTGGCCCCTTGTTGGCGCGCTAAGTTTTCTACTTCGACCAATAATTTACGGCCGATTCCAAGACGACGATATTTGGGATAGACCGCTAAAATATCGATGTACCATTCACCGGGCATCGTTTCCTTATCCTCGTAGAGCGGGAGTTGATGCGGGGTATTGTAATCCTCGTACAATCGGTGGAACGGGTCGTCAATCACATCTTCTAAGTGTCCGTGGTAGCCAAAGATGGCCCCAGCGACTTTGCCGTCATGAATATAGACGAGCGTGTTCTTTAGTCCGTAGCGAAACTGATCGTCGAGCATGGCTTCTTCTAGCATCGCGTAGAGCATTTCCGGGCTCGTATGTTCCAGAATCGGCAGTTCCATATCTTGCATAATGAGTTCAATCAGAGGGATGATTTGACGTCGCTCATCGCGCTTAGGTTGTCGAATCATTGCTGTACTCCTTGAAATTGTTCCCGATAATCCGTTGGCGAAATCCCCGTGCTCTTACGGAATTGTTTTGAGAAATACGTTGGAGTGGTAAACCCAACAATATCCGCCACTTGTGAAATTGAGTAATTCGTTGTTCGTAGTAAAATTTTACTTTCCTTAATACGGATGGCAATCAAATATTCCATCGGAGACATGCCGATTTCTTTCTTAAAGCTGTGTGAAATATAAAAACGGCTCAAGTGCGTCATCGAAGCGAGGTCTTCTAGCTGGATACTTTCGTGATAGTACGTTTCTAAGTAGTGCTTGATAAACGAAATATCCTTTGTCGCCTTACTTTGTTTGCCGACTTCAAGATCGAAGTGTTGGTGACGTAAGATTTTGATTAATAAGATTTCTAATAAGTTATGGCACACTAATTCGTAGCTCATCGATTGGGAAGTGGCCTCTTGTACCATCGCATTCAAATAACGCAAGATGTCTTTTTGCTCATCTCGCAAGTTGAAGAATGAAAATGGATGTCCACCTTCTGAGACAGGTGTTAAGTTTGAGAAAGAGAGCCCCTTAATGCCTAATACAATATATTCCAGCGGTTCATCTGGAGAAGATAATTCTGTATGTTCTACCTGCGGATTGATAATGACAAAGTCGTTTGCTTTTACAGGAAAACGTTGGCCTTGAATATTAAACTCGCCTTTCCATCGACAACGTAAAATAATTCTGTAAAAGGATGCGTATGGAGCGTGCTATGCCAGTCGCTATCATATTTAGATTTTGTGATGGATTCCAGTTGAAACGATAAGCTCTTAATATCGGATTCCATCATTAAATAACGTTCATTGCTCATTGTCTAACCTTTCTATTTGTAAAGAGAGTTAATAATATTATACACATTTGCGAAAACGGTATCAATCTTAAACATTATATAAATTGTAAGTGAAATATTTAATAAAAAGTTATGAAAAATTATTGGAAGCAAGTTTTTCATTCAGGTTTGGGCCCTTCAACAGCATAAAAATATTGTTTGCTTGACGTCCCAAGAAAGGACAGGTATTCTAACCAAGAGTAAGAAAGGAGATTCATGGAAAGTAGGAACTAAATTTTCTAGAACCTAAAATCAGAGTAGACTTTATTGCGTTAAGTGCCCGGAGGATGGAATGTTGCCACTGGGACGAAAATGGAAACATTGCGGTAATTTAGTCGCATTCGCTGCATTTACACAACACTAGAAATAGAAGTAGTTAAATGGAGCAACTCTTTACAAGTAAAGGAGATGCTATTATGGAAAATACAAAGAAATACAATCGAAAAAGAACACTGGATATTACAGTGATGGCGATGGTCTTAGCCATTCGTCTTGTCATGGAAATGTTGCCGGCAATTACATTCGGCCTCTACGTAAAAATCGGATTCGGGTTTATCGGGGCAGCCATTGCAGGGGTCATGCTTGGACCGTGGCGTGCAGCGCTTGTGGGAATCCTAGTCGATATCCTCGGGAACTTCTTCAGCGGGAAGAGTGGCCAATTCTTCATCGGATACACCTTCACAGCCCTTGTCGGAGGACTCATCTACGGATACTTCTTATATAAGAGACCACTTAGATGGGAACAAATCGGACTCGCAGTATTGCTCGTCACCATCTTCTGTAACCTCGGACTGAATTCAATCTGGGTGCATATGATGACAGGAGAAGCCTTCACCGTCTTCATGTCAATGCGAATTCTGAAAAATATGATCACACTCCCATTGAATACCGCCATCCTAACCGTGCTCTTTTCAAACAAAACCATGAAGACTTTAATAGAAAAATACAGGGTGTGAGGCTTCGCGCCCAGAAATGGAACGTTGGACCCGAACGACGCAAAGGACTCGGAACGAGTCGTGCGTACGTTTGGGGAAACGCACGCCATTTCTGCGAAGCCGAACCCGACTAAAACAGGGTGTGAGGCCTTTCCGGCACCACACCTAGTATTCTCTCCCATTTAGGAGTAAAATAAAACCAAAGAACAACTATATTAATTAGTTCAAATCGAAGGGAGGCACAACCATGCCATTTATTCATGTTGAAATGATCGAAGGAAGAAGCCGTGAACAAAAAGAAGCCCTTGTCAAAGAAGTGACAGAAGTGGTTTCTAAACACACAGGTGCTCCAACAGAACATATTCATATCATTATTCAAGAAATTAAAGCAGAAAACCTTGGCCAAAACGGCAAATTAAGAGGTTAATCAAATTCATATAGAAAAAATACAGGACAGCTCAAAAGTTAGAACGCTTTTGAGCTGTTTTTGTTAGGAAAACTGCTGAATAATGTGGTGAAAGCTGAAATGTGAAATATATAGGTAAATTTCAGTAAAATATAGTATACTGTAATCATTGTTTAATGAAATAAAAACGGAATGAGAATTGTATAGGGAGAATAATTATGGTTGAAATAAAAGTTGACTTATCAGGGGCAGGCAAAATTTCTACAGGATTATCAGTAGGAGTGAATCATTTAAGAAGTGTCTCAAACGTTGTGAAAGATAATCGTACAACTGTGGCAGGCAATAATGAAGCTAGTCGCGTGATTGATCAATCAAAAATGGCCTCTGATGAAATTGCAAAGATTATTGCGGATATGTCGAAAAATCTCAATAGCGTTACAAAAGAATTCAAAGCTGTAGATGATAAAATAGGAAATGAATTTATAAAGACGGAGTTTACATTAAATGGATGAAATGCGTCAAAGAAAAGAAAAATTATCATCCGAAATGAAGCAGATTAAAATAGAAGCAAAAGAAAATGCTGTTCGAAAAGATGAGTTTTTGGAATTTTCAAAACAATCACAGTTATTTTCAGAAGAAATGACTTTGTATTTGAAAGGGTCTAGAGATAGCAAACGAGTGGAGAACTTAATGGAGGAGCAGAAGCAGCTCAACAAAATGGTCAAAAAGCAATTAGCAGATATTGAAAACGAACTAGAGTTTAAACGGAAAAAGCTTTTACTAGAAAAAGAAGAAGTAGATCGATTACATCATAAAAAGGAGGATTTGAATGAGCATTGATATGTATCTTGGAGATTCTGATAGGCAAAATCAGAGTATTAGCTCAATTATAAAATCAAGAAGCAACCATTATAACAACTTACATGGGACCTTGGTCCAGTTCAGTTATTCCTCTCCTTTTTTATCAGGAGTTACTTACGACTCTGCGAAAAACTATTCCCAAAAAATTTTAATACCACTTATTAAAGCAGGTATGTTGTTAGATGAAGCTGTTAAAGAGAGCTGTGAAGCATTTACTAAAAAATATCGAGAAGAAGTAGACACGGTTGACCTACAAGAATCCGAACTTCTGAAGAAAATTAAACGTGCTGAAACTTTTGTGAATCAATCTAGAGATCTGATGTCATTAGAGTTTCGAAATGAGCATCCTAATGCAACTTATTTAAGGAACTTACAACGTATTGAAGACAATCATTTAGAGACCAAACGATTACTTGAGGAAAAACTAGCGAAATTAAGAGCTTTTAATAGCAACTCAAGGGCAGTATTTGCTAAAGTGGATGAAATTTATCAATTGGTTCAAAAAGGAATTAATGAGGCAACTCATTCATGGAGTGAAGTTGGTCGTAGTTATCTATTAAACGAAAAAGCCATCGAAACTTGGATGGAATCGATCAATCAACATTGGATAAACTCTTCATATTATATTATGGCTCAAATGGCCGAAATTATGAAAAAAGGTTTAAATATGTCTGAGGACGAGGTTGAAAGGTTAAAAAGCTATTTGGAAGAGCATCCTAATGTTGCTTTTTATAATGAAGGTATCCATTTGATACAACAATATCAAATAGTCAAGTGGGCTATTGATAAATTTATTATTTTTGGCTGGACTACAGTAGAAGAAGTAATCAATAGTTTATTAAAGCAACTAAATACTGCAATTCCTCAAGGTTTGAAGTATTTTAATTTCTCTATGAATAGCCATATATTTAAGGATATTAGTATTACTTTTGACGCTAGTAAATATACATCAGATCTTGTAAAGTATATGTTGAAAAAAACATAGGGAAGGGATTTGTTCGTGAAGTAGATATTTCTATTGCAAATGTGGCAAAAAGTTTAGGATATTATGTTGGAGACAATGTAGGAAGAGTTTTTTTACGTATAGTATCTCGTGGCTCAAATCTGTATTTATAGGGATTGACGTGTATCTAAATTCCTTTAGAGGAAAAAAAAGGAACAGCGATAGTTCACACGATGACTACAGCAACATTGACGAATTTAGGAGTTAATTTAATAAAAGCGGGTATTTCTTGGATATCAAATGCGGCTATGACACCTGAAATTCTGCTTACTGCAACTAAATATTTAGCAACACATCCTGTAGGATGGAGTATTTTTAGCAGGCTTTCTAGTTACTTCATTAGTGGAGGATGCTTATAGAAATAACTATCTAAAAATGAAGGATCATGTTGATTCGATTGGAAAAAGGAATTACTGATTTTTTTGATGCTATCGGTAATTCTGTTGAAAATAATTTACAAAATTTAATTTATAGTTTTGGGTGGTAATAAATGAATAAATTAACTTTTAAAGATTCGATGTCTACGTGCCACAAAATCGTGACGGACTCAAATGGGAAAAGATACATCATGGACACGAGTACACTTACACCAAATGTCCATGGTTTTGGGATTATTCCAAAGCAAGTGAGTGTAGAAATGGTGGAGTTTGGCCATCACGATCAGAATTTTGAATTTAAAACTAAACCGTCACCTAAGTTTCTAGGGTGTGGCAGCCGTAACACAACCGTTAACGACGATACTCTTCAAGGTGCTAGAGGGTGTTTTCTTGAAGTACAATATTCATCAACAAGTACTTTTTGAAGTGGATAATGTTTGGGGTGTCGATTGCGCTCGCATATATTCTTGCAAAAGTCTATATTAAGTTGGCTCAAAAGAAAGTCGCGGATAGGGTTTCGCCGAATGCTAAACGATATATTGCTAAATTTACCTACTGGAAGAAGAGAGACTACTCAAACTGGTTTTATGATTCTTCTAATAGCCATTATTTTCTATTTCTTTTTAAAAATCTACTAACGGAACAGAAGGCATTCTTTTAGTTCCTATCACAATATTAGCGCATCTTCTTTTTGTTTTTTTGGCTAGGGATGGCTCCAATCGACCAAAAACTATAATCGAAAGAGAATGCAGCTTGTATCAATAAAAGAAAAAAATATAAAAAAAGTTTAAACAACCGTATTAGAATCGATGGTTTATAATTATAGCGAGAAGATGTAAACTCGTTGTCATGATAGTGCTAGGCGTAGCAGTTATGATATTTTCTAATCAAATAAAAACGGTTTCATACTAAGAGGAGACTATTTTTAATTACCTGTTTAAGTTACAGATATATTTTTAAGTTTGACATTTTTACTGTAAGATGCTCTCTATAACTTTTTATTAATTATCGAGGAGGTTAAATAATGAATGAAGTATTACCAATTGGATCAATTATCTATTTAAAAAGAAGGTCAGCAAAAGGTGATGATCTTAAGTAGAGGTTGCCAATTACAACAAGATAACGAAGTTGTATTTTTTTGGATATTCAGGAGCTGCATATCCTGTTGGATTAAATCCGGAACAGATCTTCTACTTTAATCATGAAGACATTGATAAAGTAGTATTTCATGGATATACAGATTTGGATGAAGAACGTTTTTGTAGAATTATAAAAAAATGGTTTGAAGAAAAACAAAGCGAATTTAAAAAAATAGGGAAAAACACATTAATAGAAAAAGTGAAAATAACGTTGATACACGACGTGAAGTTTTTTTATTTTTATATTGCTAATTATTTGTGAATGTGATACTATCGAAATGTAACAAAAAAATCAATATTATAACTGAAGGAGTTCATTAAAATGGGACAAATTAAAGTTTCTCCAGAGACGTTACAAACACGTGCTCGTGAATATAGCAAAGCTTCAAACGAAGTAAATGGAATTTTATCTAACTTATCAGCTTTACAACAAACATTAGCAGCTGAATGGGAAGGACAAGCTTTCCCAAGGTTTTGATAGACAATTTAACGAATTAAAACCAAAAGTAAAAGAATTTGCTGAATTATTAGAACAAATCAACGTTCAGTTAGTTGGGGCTGCTCGTGCAATGGAAGAGCATGACCAAGCTTTATCTCAAAAATTCGGATTAAACTAATGGATAATGGATAGACCATCTATCCTAAGAAGGTGGGAGAGCATCCCGCCTTTTTCTTTTAAAAAATTTGAAGGGAGAAGAAAATGAAACATAAGAAAGTCTTCCTGTTTTCAGGAGTTCTTTTAATAGCGGTATTATTATTATCATTATTCGGAGTGGTGAAACCACAAAATACAAATCGTTCGACGTCAGTTCAAGACTCACAGACAGCTAAAAGCGATGTCACTATTGCTGTTGTGAATGAAGATAGTGGGACAAACTATAATGGAGATAAAGTGACAGTTGCAAATATCTTAATTGAATCATTTGCCAAGACAACTCCGTACAAAGTTGAAACGGTGTCTCGTTCGACAGCTGAAAGGGTTAGAAAATGGAAACTATCAAGTGATGGTGATTTTACCAAGTCATTTTTCACAAGACGCCCTTTCGTTAGAAGCAACAGCTCCAAAACGTGCGTTGTTCCAATATAAAGTAAATGCTGACAAACAAGTTTTAGTGAAACAAGCCGAAGAGGCAGTATCGTCATTAAAGCAAGCATTCAACCAAGATCTTATTCGCATTTATTTTAGTAGCGTAATCGCCAACTTGAAAAATGCACAGAAACAAGTTTCTGGAGTCGTAAAAAATCAAGGAGATACGGTTGACCAATTCCAAACTGGGCTTTTAGAACCGTTGATGCAATATTCTCAAGAATTTAAAGGGATTTCTAGTTCGTCGAATAATGCAGCAGAAGTGATGAATGGATTTAATACAATCATTCAGAATTCAAATGCATCGTTCACACAAATTATTTCCGTAGATAAAACATACGAAAATGAAATTGCTAAAATTAAAGAGTTGCAAGATGCGTGGGCTCAATCGATTGCTAAAAGAGAAAGTGAATTAGCAGTTTATGATAAAGGCATTTCTAGTATGACAGTTACGGATCCGTTGAAAATTATGCAAGAAGTAAATGGACAAAAGCTTCCAGAATTAAGCAACGGACAAGATTTGAATCAAGTCTTAGCAAACTCAAATGAGTTAAACAAACGTCTGAATGAATTCGTTGAAGATATTAAGAAGAGAAACGAAGAAATTAGTACTTATATAAATACGACCTATAAAGCAAAAAAATCAAGCAAGCAGTAGCAGACTCGTTTGCGGATAATAGTAACCAAAACGAAGAAAACACTAGGGTTTAATGGTTTCGGAGTTACGTAATAATATTGATAAGAAGTTTATTTCAAGCGCTCAACAGATGACGCTTTATGATGATGCGACTATTGATCGTATGGCATTATCAGCTGCAGATAAACAGTTTCTAAAAAATACGGTTCATTTTATTCAAAAATTAAATCCATCAGCAACAACACAAACAAGTAACCAAGATACTTTTTGTTAGCAATAAAGAAAATGACATTAAAAACAAAGTGATTTCTGGGCAGATTGCTGTAAATGATATTGCTGGTAACATTAAGAAAATCTCTTTAGCTATTGATAGTCGTTACAGTGTTCAAAGTTTACGCATTAATGGTCAAGGAGCCTCATTCTCACAAAATGGTAGTTCTGTGGAAGTGACTTCAGGGTATAATGCTTCTGCGAAGCAATTACGTGTAGATTATGAATTGAAATACAATGGTGGATCGGTTGCAAGCGATAGTTGGTTTGCTCCAATCTTATCGAAAATCAATGTTGTGACTGAAGAATCAATTGCTCATCTTAGTGATGAACAAAAAAACAAGCATTATTAAATAATATTGCTTCATTAAATAGTAGTATTCAACAATCCAATAAAGTGATTGAGGCGTTTAATAATTATCAAGCCTCAGGGAATGCGACTCCTAAAAAAATTTGATACACTAACTTCGCTAGATGGAGCGACTCTAACGGTGAATACTAGTTCTCAAGCAATCCAAAGAACGTATAGCGGTAGTGATGCACGTACTGTTTTCACAGATTCTAAAGCATTCTTAGGAGAAATTTCTACAGCCGTATTTAATGATGTAAAAGCGTATCTTGATTTTGCAGGTCAAGTGAAGGCAGTTTATGGATTAGACTTATATTCAAACAATGGAGCAAATCCTAAACAGCCAGCGGGAGATTCATTATATGCGCAGTTGGCGTTTGAAATCTAGATGAAATCTTAGTCGATCTAGTAACGAATACATTAACAAGTGATATTAAAGAAAAACTTGTAATTCCAGAAGAATTAAACACACGAGTTGCGACACTTTCAACGGATGTAGCCACTTTAAAGAAAAATATGGCTGCTTATCAAAAGTTAATGCAGGATGTAAATGCTGAAATTACAAGAATTGTGACGGAAACTCAAAAAGTTAAAGAAACTCTTGAAAGTAAACCGATTTTTGTAGATTCAGAAAAACGTGACAATACTGATTTAACAGGTGTAAGTCTATCAATGAACAAAGACTTATCAACGCTAATGTTAGCAAGTCGTACATTGATGGATAACACAAAGTCTCATCAACAGGTGGCTGAAACTATTCGAAAAGAATATAGCCGATTAAACGATGAGGTGAAAACTCTTGAAACAAAAGGGACTGAGTACAAGAATGCTGTCGAATCAATGGACAAAGTTATGAACAAAGAATTCGAATCGAACACGGCATTCTTGAACGAATTTACGAAAGTAATGTCTAATACAGAGTCTGGAAACAATACAAATACATTAGTCTATGATTACCTATCTCATCCAATTGATGGAACATTAGCAGACGGACGCGGAGCAGACACTTCACGTCAACATACGGATAATCGTACCGGAGTTTTAATGGTATTGATTATTGCAATGATGACTCTTGCATTTGTATACATGTTACAACACGGTAATTGGCAATTACTGGACACAAATCGTTATCTATCTAATGAATCAAATCACATCTCTTACCTTTAGTTTTACTAGCAGGTGTTGGGGCAGGTATTGGCGCCTTAGTAAGTATTGTGGTAGGTGTGAAATTGAGTTTACCAGCTGAGCAATTATTTGCACTCATCGGAATGGCAATTCTGATCGCTGTAAGTGCTATTTTCATGCACCATGCGTTAATGTCATGGCTAAAAGCCTATGGATTATTAATTAGTTTAGGGTTTATCGTCATTTACGTTATTGCATTGGGACAATTATTTGATACGTATTATGGAAATGTTTCGCCAGTATTAGCGTATTTAACACCATTCGTTCCTGCAGAAAATATGTTACATGCAGTAATTAATCAGCAACCAACAGCATGGATTTCAACAGCAGCAATTTCTGTTATTGGAGTAATTGGATTTGTTGGAAGCATGCTACATTATCAACAACAAAATAAGGAGTAGACAATGAAAAAAATCAGTCAAGTCATAATGATTGTACTTGGCATGATGGTTGTCCTCACGGGCAAAGTATGGGCTCAAGACGGTTCGTTAAATCAATGTGGATGTTCCTGTCCAAACGAATGTAAATGAGCAAACTTATTTCGAACAAGACATAACACTGAAAACAACTGTTTGATGCCTCTTTGTCTCAAATGATTTCAAAACAACAGGCAGAAGAGTCATTATCTGAAACGCAAGATAAGGCTCTTCTTTTTTTATCGACAGACTCTCAAAAACTAAATCCGATTGAAACGGATCAATTCTTCTTAACGCAGTCAGCAACCACTCCTAATAAGGGAGTGAAGTTAAGACCAGAAGAAAAGACGTCGCCATTAACAATGGTTGGATTCATTGCATTAGGATTATTAATGAGCGGAATATCGATTTATCAATTTTTGAAGAAAAAGGAAAACACATCATGCATAATATGTATATTAATTTAACGTTAGATTTAAGAAAGTTTGCATATGGGCAATATGATTTACGAGTTCCAGTAGGCATTAGCATGAAGGAATTATTACATATTGTCGCACAAGCTTATCAATTAGAATTGAATGTTGTTAGTCCTAGTATCCGTGTACATGATAAAGGAGTAGTCCTAACAGCGTTGCAACGCATTGAAGATGTTGGAACTTTACGTGATGGAGTCCAACTAATCGTCGAAACTTTATAGAAAGAGAGAGAAAAAACGTGAGAAGTGTTGAAGTTACAAAGGAAGAATTCAAAGGGAATGTAGCTATGGCATTAACGCTGTTGCAAGTGGCCATTCCAGAAGCTGTTCCATTGACTATTGAAGAAGTTGAAAGTTCTTATATGATTCATGCGGATACAGCAAATACTCAAGAATTCGAAAAAATCTATTCATTACCATTAGAAGAGCGTCTCCGCTACTTAATTAATGTAGGGAAATTATTTACGCCATTAGAGGCAAGTGTATATACATACTCACTTTCGCCAGAAATGTAGTGTTTACACAAGATGGAATCGCAAAAATTGTTTTTCGCGGAATTAAAGGGCAAGTCCCTCCTTATAAAGGATTATCTGAAGAAGAATTTTTGAAGCAGTACAAATCGATGATTGTAGCAACGCTAGATTCAAAATCTAAGTTTACGGAATTATCTCAAGGGAAATTAGAATTTTACAAAGGACATAAATTCTGTGAAGAGATTATTGCAGCTCAATCGATTTCAGAAGTGCTAGAAAAAATGCAAGAACATCTAGACTATGAAAGAGAACGTGTAGCCAAAGAAATGGTGCACGTACCTCAACGAAAACTTTTTGTGTGGAAACTGGTGGGGATTTTATCAGGTGTCATTGCAGTAGTATTGGCAGCCGTGCTGGCTTTCAATTTGTTTGTGGTACAACCAAAGCAAACGCAAATTGCAAACCTTCGTTTATCGTTTATTGAAAAAGATTATTCACAAGTGGTAACGAATGTAAAATCAATCGATAGTAAATCTCTTTCTGCCGAAGATAAGTATATTGTTGCGTATTCAGTGATTATGACAGAATCACTAACGAATGAACAAAAGGAAGTGCTTGGAAAAATGACAGCACAAACAAACGAAGATTACCTAAGATATTGGGTACTCATCGGTCAAAATAAAGTGGATGAAGCAATGGATATTGCGAGTTATTTAGATGATCCGCAATTATTAATGTACAGTTTAACGAAGAAAATTGATGACGTTCAACGTGATCCAAACTTAACGTCTGAAAAACGTACAGAGGAAATTAACCGTTATAAAGGTAAATTGGAAGAGTTAAAGAAACAATATTTACCAACACAACAAAAACGAAAGAAAACTAATACGGAGGCAGTAAATGATTTGTTTAATTAAGATAGATAACACCATCTACGACATTTCAAAAGAGAGAGCTTACCGTGTGGGAACTCATCTAAGCGATGATTTTGTTGTGGAGAATGCATTTGCAGATAAATTAATCGTGAAAAATGGACAAGTGTCGTTTGCGGACCGTATTTACACGAACGGAAAAACATAGCCTTCCATTTAATAATGAGATTATTGCAGAATTATTTGTTTTTTTCAATATAGCTTACAAACGTTACTAACCAAAGAACCATTAACTATCGGACCAGACGAAATTCATGCAGTAAGCATTGCTCAAAGCCAGGAATTATTGATTCAAGCAAACGCTACGGGATATGAAATTGTATCTGATAAAGAGCTGTTCTTGAATGGGCAGTTGGTAACAACTCCTGCACAGATGAGTGAGGGAGATTATCTATTTTCTACGAGTGGCTATTTTATTAGAATTCAAGGGCAAAAAGTTTTTATCGCGAGTATCGAACCGATTGAAACAACTCTGGTGCAGTTAGATTTTGAAGATACACCAGAGGATAAGACGAGTGATTTTCACCGCTCGCCACGTTTCATTTTACGTGAGCCAGATGATGTGGTGAGCATCTTAGCGCCACCAACTGAAGATAATATGCAGAAGCAATCGCTATTAAAATTAATTATCATGCCGCTTGCGATGATTGGGCTTACGGTAGCGACTCATTTTCTTACAGGAAATGGCGGAATGATGATTATGATGATGGGGATGTCGGTGATTACTTTAATCACCTCAGTCCATAGTTTCTTCTCAGACAAAAAACAAAACAAACGTCTGAAAGCGAAAAAGATGGAGAACTATAAAGCATATCTGAATGAAAAATATAAAGAGCTTTATGACTTATCTAAAGAGCAGGAAGAAGCGTTGAATTATCACTATCCATCTGTTGACGCTGTAATGGAAATGGCGAAGGTCACGGATAGACGTCTCTATGAAAAGACGCCTCATCACTTTGACTTTTTAACGTACCGTTTAGGAACAGGAAAAATCATTCCAAGTTTTAAAGTCGATTATAAAAATCTGAGTTAACAGAATACAATGAAGCCATCAGTGACCAAGTAACGGAGTTAGTAGCTCATTATCAATACTTGGAAAATCTACCAATTACTAATGATTTGTTATCGGCGCCTACGGGATATATCGGCTCTCGTCGAACAGTCATCGAGCAAGTTCAACAAGCGATTATTCAGTTGGCGACTTTCCATAGTTACCATGATGTGCAATTTGTTCCAGTGTTTCGTGAAGAAGAACTCCCATTGTGGGAATGGAGTCGTTGGTTACCGCATATGAAACTCCAACAGTTTAATTGTCGTAGTTTTGTATACCATCAACGTAGTCGTGATCAATTGTTAACGTCGCTCTATCAAATGATTAAAGAACGCAAACAAGCAGCTGAACAAGCAGGAACTAATAAGCAACTAACTTTTACTCCTCATTACGTATTTGTGATTACGGATTTATCGCTAATGCTAGATCATAATATTATGGAGTTTATCAATGAAGATTTATCTCATCTTGGAATTAGCTATCTATTTGTAGAAGATGTGATTGAAAGCTTACCAGAACATGTAAATACTGTTGTGGATTTCAAAGGAAATCGTCAAGGAACATTACGCCTCCATAATGGCGAATATATGGATAAACCGTTTGTGACATTTGAGAAGTTATCCACCGAAGCCAAAGAACAATTCGCAAGAGACTTGGCTCAAGTGACGCATGTTCAAACATTACGAAATGCGATTCCAGATAGTGTCACATTCCTAGAGATGTATGGGGTCGATTCTGTAGAAGCATTAGATATGAACCATCGTTGGGCAACGAATGATACCTATCAAACAATGGCAGTACCATTAGGGCTACGTGGCCGTGATGAATTGTTAATGTTGAATTTACATGAAAAAGCGCATGGACCTCACGGACTAATGGCAGGGACAACAGGATCAGGGAAATCTGAAACCTTACAGTCGTATATTGCTTCATTAGCAGTGAATTTCCATCCATATGAAGTGGCATTTCTCTTAATCGACTACAAAGGTGGGGGAATGGCCAACCTATTTGCGGACTTACCGCACTTAGTTGGAGCGATTACCAACCTAGATGTCGCACAAGCCAATCGTGCCTTAGTGTCTATTCAAGCAGAATTGAAGAAACGTCAACGATTATTTGCAGAATATGATGTAAACCATATTAATCAGTACATGAAATTATTCAAAGAGGGTGTAGCCAATGAGCCAATGCCTCATTTATTCTTGATTTCGGATGAGTTTGCTGAATTGAAAACGAACCAACCGGACTTCATGAAAGAATTAGTATCTGCAGCGCGTATCGGACGTTCGCTCGGAATTCACTTAATCTTAGCGACTCAAAAACCAAGCGGAGTAGTGGATGACCAAATCTGGTCTAACTCGAAGTTTAAGATTGCGTTGAAAGTACAAGATGTAGCCGATTCGCGTGAAATTATTAAAACGCCAGATGCTGCAGAAATTACACAAACGGGTCGTGGATACTTACAAGTTGGGAATAATGAAATCTACGAATTGTTCCAAAGTGCTTGGAGTGGAGCCGATTATGAACCAGAAGCGGTACGTTCTACACACCGAGATACTACAGTGTATGCCATTAAAGATAATGGTCAGTATGAAGCCATCAATAAAGACTTAAGTGGATTAGATGATAGCGGCAACCAGAAACGATTACCAACGCAATTGGATGCGGTCGTTCAAGAAGCGAAGCGTGTATTCGAATCGCTCCACCTTCCAAAAGTCGCAAGTCCTTGGCTTCCTCCGTTGAAAGAGAGAATTGCAGCAGAAGATATCCAAGATATTCAATTTAAACATTATTGGGGAGAAAATAAACACCCTGAGTTTTTATTGGGATATCAAGAT
>BNJU01001320.1_pt1 | contig 68562 bp, 93 predicted proteins | sample 8539281 | NCBI WGS metagenome assembly BNJU01 (sample SAMD00202456, study PRJDB9452) | human saliva metagenome | isolation source: human saliva | place: Japan | reverse complement strand
CCACTTGGGACAAGGTATTGAGATTATACGGCAAACGAACGGTTTCTAGGCGTAGTTTGCCAATTCTAAGGAGTCATCATGCGTAGCCTACGCGGTAATTAGCCAGCGCTACAGCCTTGGAGAAAGTCCTCATGATAGCTACATTGGGAACCCATCTAATAGAGCGCGTACCGTAGGAACTGCAACAGATGTAGCAAAGTCAATATAAAGCCCCTGTCTACGATAAATTCAGTGTTTCCTTTTGCCAGCTTCTGCAAATTTACGAATGTCTTCTACGGACTCATAGGTTCCAGTTGGGTTGTTGGTTACAAATCCACGAGGTCGTGTCGTTTCATCGACGGCTTTCACAAGAGCTGAGAAATCATATTGTCCTGTTTCCAAGTGGCTGGCACCTCACGAATGTCGCACCCTTCCACGACACCATCCCACGCATACTCGGAAAAGTCGGCACACTTGAGAGCAACGAGAGAGTCACCAGCACTAATCAAGGTTTTATTGACCGTATGGCGATTGACCTCAACAAGGCCCTACCGCCAATGACGAGGTGCTCAGGTTGCACCTGCCAACAATTAGCTACTCCTGCTGCAAATCGGTGGCATTCCCATCTGGGTAATAGTTAGCATCGCCATGTGTGACATAGCTAAGGATGGCCTCGCACCAACGGAGAGGTGCCGCGCAGTCTTCATTGGCGAGACCGACGCACAATCGATCCACACGAGGCGATTCCTTTACCGCCGTAGCGGGTTCCTCAGTGTATAAGGTTTCAACGTGCGAGAATTAACGCTCTCTTCTACAAGACTGTCCTTTCTAAGTACTAACTCAGTGCACATGCTCAAATTCGGTAATCTCTGGGCGATCCGTGGTTTTGCCGACTTACGCCTTCACGGCTATGCAAAGTTCTGCCTTCAATGGCTTCTGTAAGGAATATTTTTCACGGCACTAGCAATACGAGGCAAGTGATTGCAACAACATCTGCTGTTGCCTCTGTAAATCAATCCTTGAGGATCTTCGTTCTTTGCTTCGCGATGACGGCCTCTGTTGCCACTCTTCACCTACACCTTTTCAAGATTTTCATCGGAGCCTTTTCGAATAAAATAATTGTATGGGAGACCTCTCTCAGGTCAAACGCGCCTTTGCAGGTTCTTAATAATTTCGCATAATCTCATTCCAATGTTTGTTGCGCCATATGCATCTGTTTGCATGCAACATGAGTACTGACATCCTATTGTGCTTATCTTTGATGCTTTCTACATCCGGTAAAGAAACAGCTTGTACGCCCTCAGTGTGACACGCCGTGTGACCTTCCGGTTTTCCGCCAGACTGAGCAACGTATCTCCATCGCAATCGAGGGCCATAGCCCTCACATGCGTTGCAGTGCGCTGGGTACCGCACGACTTCATGCCACCAGCTCCCTGGCGAGAACGGGACCAAAACCACGTTTTCGCTGACCTCTGGTGTTTTGTGAGAGAAAGCAATGTTCATCCACGCCACCATCAGGGACGTCGCTCAGGTCGGCTGCATTCTTGTACAACCGTTGGCGTACCATAGCTCCCTCAAAATCTGCTCATATTGTCAATCTTTAATACAAGTAATCTTTCTAAATTCAATATTTTATTTTACTACCTTTACTTCATACTGTAGATATTTTGAGCCCTTTGCCACTTACACTGCTAATTATTTACGACACACTTTTATCGTACTGTAAATACCGAAACGAACTCGTAGTTCCTTCTTTTAAGATCAGGCTATTTATCTTCTCAAAGTGGAAGATTGATGTCACAGCCAAAGCCTGCTCACGCCTGTTTGTTCAAAAAGGTCTATAAAATCTTGAACCTTACCTGCACCACTAGATGCGATAATGAAGGCACATTCAACGGTGTGCAACCTGGCTGCCTTATATAGTCTCGATATCAAAGCCAGATTTTTGTTCTGCATCCTCGTCCATGCTCGTTACAAGCAATTTCTCCAGCTCCGCGAGCTTCGGCTTCTTAGCCCAATCAAAGAGCCTTTCCATTCAGTACGGTGACGACCGCCGTGAGTGTAAGCACATACCATTCACCGTGTTTCTTCGAAAGTCCGTTTTACATCAATGGCTACTACCATGCATTGATTGCCAAACTTTTGAGCCCCTTCTGAAATGAGTTCAGGATCGCGAGGTCGCAGAGTTCAAGGGACACTTTATCGGCGCGCGCTTTCAACAAAGCGTCATATCGATCTCCCGACTATTGATACTGCCGCCACCAACGGTGAGAGCGCGCATAAACATCGCGGGCAGAAATCTCTTGTACCACGTCGCGCGTGGTGGTTCCGAGAGCATCCACGCAGAGCGATATCATACGAGCTTCGTCCGGCATTGCTGTCACCATGGGATGCCGTGCGAATATCTACAGGACTACCTACATCTAGCCGGGGATGCTCACAGTTAACCCCCTAACGCGCCCATCGATCCACATCTGGGCACGGAATGCGTCCGTTTCATGCCACATAGTGCTCCTCCATTGAGTGCTACTCAGCTAGCTACTATTAATTTTGTACTGGTTATACTCAGCGATTTCCTCTAATCGTAATCGTCCGCTTCATATAACGCTTTACCGACGATACTGTCCGTGACGCCTTTTGCTTCAAGGATTTATTACCTCTTCCATTACGAGCGCAGAAGCGACGACGCAGGCTGTAGGGAATGTGCAAAACTCGCTGAGGCACCAGTCTTCGTTAGCCCTGCTAGCTGGGCACCGTCGCCGGTCCACATCGGTAACGATGAAAAGTACTTTGCCCCACCTTCAATCATGCGCACCGAGTACGTCGGTCATAGGAACATCGGATTGATCGAGGCCAACCTTCCCGCGCCGACAACTTTCCATACCGTTCATGCCGATAACGATGCGCCTGCACCGTATCATCCAGCAACAACCTGCTCTGCAATAGCCCAGGATTTTTAAGGGCCACAGAACCCTAAGATAGTCATCTCACGCCTCAAACTCTAAATAGAGGTCAGCTTAGCGCATTTTATCATCGGAGTGCACGCCGCCGATTTCAAGGATGCCTGTGAAAGCCTGACGCACTGCTTTACAGTGTCCACGTGTAACAGGCTTTACCCGCCTTGGCACCGTCAAATCGACGAGTGGAGTGCGCCTGGCCTTGGCATCTTCATATTGCTTTGCTTGGTCCACTGGATCTGGATTGATAACCGTTTCCTGCGCAAAGTCACCCTTTTATAAGAGGCTAGAACGTCGCGACCATCTTAGCAAATCTATGGCTGGAAAACTCATGGGTCTCCTCGCTATTAAATGACTGGTTAGGAAGACACCCTTGTAAGAAGTTTACCTCGAATGCAAGTCTGCAGGTTAATAGTAACTGCCTTGCTTGCGCAACGCAGCGACTGGTAGCCTAACAAACGTGCTTTCACAATGATGGAATTGCGCGTGACGACCACAGGCAAATTGCGAACAATAGCAAGTTCATAGCTCAACTCATCAAGCTACGTATGGAAGAAAGTCCTCTGCAAGATTCGTTTCAAAAGTGCCACCAAGAACAGAGTAGTACTCCATTCACTGCCTTGGAACACGAGGTATGGACGACCGCTCAAGTCGAGGACAACTTGTGTTAGCGCTTCGTCCATGGGAACCCACGCATCGCCGTAACGCTCGATACTGATGTCGCCAGCTTTCACTGCGAAAGCCTGACCCTAACGCCAGTCCGATGTCCTCAACGGTGAGGTGAGGCATCTACGTGAGGTATCACCCTGGTGCCCAACTATAAGGCCACAAACGACCGTGTTTTGCGAGCAACGTTAACATGACGATCAAAAATCCAATCCCTCAGGAGATGGAGCCTGCCTGCGCTCCATCAAAGGTAAGTGCTACCGTAATATCTGTTTCTCGTGCGGTGCAAGGTGCACCAACACCTGTGCAATTGCATAACGACATAATGCCTCAAATCCATCAAAACGATACTCTCAGCTAGCGCAGGCAGTACGTGCTTCAAGGCCTTCTGGCCGAGCCATCGTGGTAATGTGTGTTGCTACTTCGTTTAACCGCCCTTTGTCAAATTGTGCCAGGGGTGTGCGTTTTACGAAATCGCACGCACGCAAAGTGGAGAGAGGAGAAGCGTGCTGCATACCACTCATCCAAGGCAACCCGTGGTTCGGGAAATTGCCATACAAGTAGTCGCCTAATGGCTCCAGAATGCATAGGCACCGAGGAATACGAGACCTCCGACTGAACGAAGGCTCCTGTAGTTCATTGGATCTGGGTAATTGAGTTTCTAAATGCTCACGGGTGCTACTACGTTCATGACCGTAAACGCTTGTCCTCAACGCTGTCCATAACGGCAAATATAACTGTTATTTTCAGCCAGGCTGGACGACGATGCTTTCACGAGGCAACACTCAGTGACGTTCTACCTCATCAGATACGGCATTTGCCAAGTTTTCACTAGTAGTAACCATAATAGCGCGCGCCTGAGGATCATGTGTTCCGGCTTTGGGATAAGGTCAGCCCACGCAAGATGAACTGGATTTGCACTGTCGTCGCAGTAGCTCCGATTTCACTGGGACCCGCAATCATATCGATGTCCAGCTTGACCAGGAAATACTTAGCGTTTTGCGGTAGCATGCGTAAATATTTGCCGAGTCCTCACGGTACTACTCGACCTTTTGGAATGACTTTCGGTACCATATGCACGCCGCCACCTTGAGCCGCCGCTTACTGCAGAGCACTCTCGCATCAACGCCAGCAAGCTTGGCGCGCACCCAATACAGCAGGATTGATACCCAAAGTCGCATCGAGGAGGTGATAACCATGGACGATTTCTTTAACGCCTGCAATTTTGGCTGGCGACACGCAGTCATACGATAGTAGAAGTTGAGGCCGCTGTACCGCCGTAGAACGTGAGGCCAGCGCGAGCTAACAGGGATTGCTGACCAGCGGATGATGCCCGGTGCTTATCCCATGTCCACGAAAGCCTCTGCTCGATTTCACGACTGAAACTCAGAATATGTCAGCCTTCCCGCCTTTAATAAGGTCGCTTACCGTCATCAGGATAAGGACTCGTGGCCGGCGTGACTCCTCTTGAGGCGCTCTTGAAGTTCTGATAGGACGCGCATCGAATTTTTCTAGGAATACGCCTTCGTACAGATCACCATTGGCGCGAACGTCATGCATTAATATCGCACACGGCGTTCAATTTCCATGTCTGCAGTTTGTTGTGTATAGTCTCGGCGCGATACGAGCATCGTACTAGTGATTCCTAAAAACTTTCTCATCTAATATCGCTAGCATCCTAACCAGAGCTGTCAATATCACCGGTTACGTACTAGTGATTCGCTCTACATCTTGTGTGATGCTGCTTTCTGAAAGCTGATCGCCATGAGTTTTATAGTATTTCTCTTTGTTTCACGGCGCTAATGGGTTTAGCCCACTAATCGGTAGATATGGGCTGTAACCAGTCGAAGATTTCTAAGTTGTTTTCCCGCAATGTTGTGCCCGTTTCTGTAATGTCTGCGATAGCACTGCTGAGTCCTACGAGAGGTGCTGCAACTCAACGGAACGCTTCAATCTTTGATGATTTCCACATCTTTGCGCTCCAAAGTACTGTTTTCATGTGACCATGGTCGGATATTTCCGTACCAATTTCAGATCTGACGGCGCCTTCTTTAGGATCATCATAGGCCTGCCAGGAGAAGCCAGAGATAAGTGGCATTTTGCCCGTTTGTAGATCAAGCATTTCATGGCTCGTATCATCTTGTTCATCCTAGTACTCACTACCAACATGACACTGGAGGTCTACTTACACCATTTTCAAGTGCGTCCGTTACTGTCAGGGCCTTTAGCTTCAAGCCCATTACCTCAATGGCATCACCTAATGAATGATGAGCTACGCCTTGTGCGCATAATGAGCTCACAGTTCACGCCACAGGACGAGAGAGAATAAAGCTCTTTCTCGACACGGCCCATGGTAAGTATACCTGCACGCAATTTGCGCTATTATCTTGATTGTTGCTTTCACCATTCAAAGGTAGCATCGGTCAGCACATCGATGTTAAAGGCCATCCCAGCCGCCGGCATCGAGTACCATCAAAGCTAGATAGCAGCCATCATAACGACCATCGCTTGACGACAGTACTGGGACTATCGCCGTCCACATAGCCTCTAAAGGTGAGGCCTGTGTAGTAGGATTGAAGGCTCTGTAGACACGTCAATACGAACCTGTTGGCCCTGGTCGCCCTTGATTAGCCATATCGACGAGATTGTCTAAAATGCGTTGCGCACCCGGCCGGTCAAGATGATTTGATTTAGCTCTCCTTATATGTCTTGAACCGTACCAAATAAGCGAGGCCATACAGTTAAGAATGGATATAACGCACTATTTTTAAAAGTCGAAATCAACTCGTTATAGCGTGGTAAAGTATTTAGTAAACAAAGCCTCTAATAGCTCTGTTCGTTCCTCATCACTGAGGCCTAGCAGCATCGGTGATAGCACGAGAGAAACGAGCGTCCCCAATCTCAAGCAATAAGTTATTACCGCTGTGTTTCTCATTTTACCTCTTTTAATGATAGCAGCATTCTTGCTCGGCCTCAATGCCTTCATAGCCTGACCATCTCTCAATGCGCCTTGCGTCACTTGGTTCACATCCCCATGGGTGCTTTTTATTCTTCATAAATACATCGCTAAATAGTAGAACGTGAGAGTACTCAATATTTGTAGTGGCCAAAAACGACCGATCGGCATGGTCAAACTAGGACGAATTACGACGGACGCTGTCCGAGCTATCCATGAACTCGTACATATGCTGACCACTACCCATTGCATAGCCATTAAATACATCTTTGTACTCACAAGAGGCGTAGAGATCTTTGAGTGTACTGGCGGCTACGACATAGACCGAGACACATTGGCTCACATCATCCTTGCGCTCCGCTACGGCCCCTATATCATCGCGGAACCCCGTAGGTAATTTGCTGCTGTACCATCGTAAACATCCTTTCTATCATTTGCTATTTCTCATGCCTGTAAATCCCCATATGCATCTGATACTAGTTATATGACAGTTTAAATTCCTCAGCTATCAGTCTACTATGAGAAAAATTTTACCTATATCGATACTTTTTCTAATTTTATCGCTTTATCTAATTAGAAGTATGAAATTATAATATAACGGTTCTATAGAATTGTCAATAGAACCGTTATGATTCACATTATTAATATAAAGACACTACGCCTATGGCTTACATCCTTTTATAAGTTATAGTTAAATACATATAATTAGGATTAATTTTGACTTTGTAACGATAGATATATAGACCTATCACTTCATCTAAGTCTTCAATCTTATACTTCGTTTTACTTTCATCTAAAATGATAATATTTCTTTACATGATCTAATAAAAGCTTTGGACTCTTGGTTTTGTTTGGGAAAAGATAGAACACAATTCATCTTATTATCAAAGACAATCATATTATCCTTACATAGTATAGTATACGAGCTGCCAGCCTTATCTTTCTCTACAAAGCATCAAAGAAATAAGGGAAATTTAGAGTTAGAGAAACAGTATCAGATACAATAAATTGGCTACAAATTTGCTAATATGAGATCTCATTCTTGAAGCCCAAACTCTAAAACTACACTACGGCCAACCAGCTCATCTGATGATGGTTCATGATAAAACTATAAAAGCTATCAAAAAGCTGTATTAAAGCTAATTAAAACAATAAGTCCAATCAGTAGTTTTCTCATTATATACTCCCACTTACCTTTGCCTGCCAACCAAATGGATGGATAGATGCAATGCTATCATTATCGATTAAACCTATAGAGAGCTGAAGAATTTAGTGTAATAAATCACATCATTATAAATCAAATTTGTTATTCTCAAACTTATCATTTAAAGTAAAACAGCCTTTTAATTCATTATAAGAAAAGGCATAGCCATTCATACTTTCACCATGATAGAGATAACAGACATGGGCTCAACTACCACATCAATAGGAACTGCATGACGTCCTAGCTGATCGATTACAAACTTAGCTTGTTCTCTGTCACACGCAAAATCTGTCCCAAATCATATAAGCTTGATTTTTCCTTTTTCCTTCCATTCATCATACTTCTTGCGTTGTCTACTATTATAGAGTATACCAATAAAACCATAATAAGTTAGGATTTTTAAAGTATTATCTCCATACGTTCTGTTCCTCTAAAAATGCCTAATTAGCTAATACATTAAAAATTCATAAAAACTAATTACAGTCATACAGACTCAGCATATACGAGATGAAATAAAAGATAAAGCATAGTAGCAGAACAGCATAAACGTTCTTTTCTCAGAAGCCACATAAATCTGTAACCGCTTTAGCAACTTTTATTTCTAGAATAAATATCACCTAATACTGCCAATAAAAAGATTGCAGAATACTCTTGTCCCCACAAGGTCTGTCCCCAAGAATTACAGTATATGCTACCACAGCGAGACCTTTTATTAACTGAAAAATTTTAATTGCTACACTCTTCTTTTAAATCAATATTATTTAATCGAAAAGACTGCGCTAAAAACATCGAATAAGTATATGAAAAATACGCAAATTATTATATATGTTCCAGCACTATAATTCATATTATCTCTATAATACTTAACGATTCTGTGCATCTAAATCACGGTAATATATAAAAAGGCCTATACTTTTCACCCATATGTTACATAGAACGGAGCCAAGTATAGACCTTTTGATATTATCTAAACTTTTTCTATATCTGCCACGCTATATTGCGTCAGAGCCAAAAGTACAAATAGCACAATAACAGCTGCCATGCCTTGGATGAAGCAGCTTGGGTACATTTCACGACAGTCTGGTTTGAAGAAGCCACTCATGTTGTAGTCTAGTTCGCGCCCTTGTACGCGCATGATATGCAAGATATCGCTTACTACCTGCATTGCGAGCGATCAGTGACGCTCAAAGCCAAAGTGGTGTTGGTGTTCTTGATCAAATCAAAGTGACCAATGCGTTTTGGCGTATATTCACCGAGGTCACGCGCACGGCTTGGCGCACAGTAGAGTAATGTTTGTAATATAACTCATATTGCTTTTTGAATCCACGGGACCAAAGCCACGCTCAAATTCTTTAGGGCTGTAGTCTAAGCAGTAATAGGCATTATTAAGGCCTTCCATAAAGTGAACAGATAAAATATTATCATCCGTCAACGGACCATAACGGTCGAGGAACTCTTGAATATCTGTCTCAAAGCCTGGAATATAATCCACTTCAAAGCCAAGGGAGATGTCGATATGCGTGCCATAAGCACGTTGTAATTGACGCCTAATTCTAGATAGGAATCTACTTGATTCAATTTCAAAGACGCCGTGTTATAAGCCTTTTTATCGCCACCGTATTCAGCAGCAAATCCACGCAGGCAATGGTGCATGCTCAGTGAGCACACCTTTTCAATGCGCAACTCGATGGCCTTTTTCAATCATCAACGCAGTGCGGTCGCCACTACCATGGGGACACAATTCTGTATGTACATGACCATCTACAAGACGGCTGCGATACTTGCTGTATCCAACGAACTGCCGTTCATCTTTCATGTTCATTCAATCACCCTATTCGCCCTAACCCGTAGCGAACCCTTATCTATCATCTGTACTTTATTAATATATCGAATATATCTAATTTATATATTTCCATTTATATATCGTTTATGCTATATGTATTATTATCTACGTTTTATTATACCAATAATGCGTATGTTTCGGTATCCTGATATTTTACCATGTTTTGAAACCAACTTGCGGTGTTAGCCCACAATAGGTAAACCCAAACCGTTCATAGTAACGCTGTACTTGCCGCATTTCCCGCCGTAATAACAGACACCACCGTATGCAATGTATCAGTTTGCTTTCGTATATTCTAATATAAGCCATCAATTTAGATGCCACGCCCTTTTACCGCGATACTCTTGATGGATGTAAATAGATAATTCGACAGTGCTTTTTGAAAGCATCCTTTGTTCTATATGGTGAAAGCGATGCATAGCCTACAACTACATCATCCATAAGCTACAAAAATGCAGTGCTCCACCGTCTGATGCGCCTCAAACCACGCCTGCCACTCTGTTAGTGTTCGCGGCTCAAGATCAAGGTGGCTACGCCATTTCACAACCTCGTAATTGTAAATATCTAAACAAGATGCGACATCATCCTTTGTAATTGGTCGGGATTACTAATTCACTCATAAATATTCCTCAAAAACGTGTGGATATCTCTATAAATTAACCACTTATATCTATTATAACATGATATAATAAAAATCACCTCGCAGAAGAAAGGAGGTGTATATGAGCGTTATTTGTACGTACAGGGTACCATGCCCTCTTCGTGCATCATGTTGTACTACCTGATAGCTACGTATTTTACAGCATATATCACAATAAGCAGACAAAGGAACTGACCGCTGTTTTGATATATTATAGCAGTCAATTTTACTACCTACTGGCAGTATGCATACATAAAATAGATATTTACAAGATATATCTTGATTAATCAGAGGTTAAAGCTACACTAGCAAACAAAGTAATGTACACTACCAGTCACTGCGCCAATCACACCGTAATCAATTGTTTTCAAATCCTACGGATGCTGCAAGCTATGTGGAGTCCACCAAAGCCACGTAGTTCTAGGGACAACGCCATTGTTTCGGAGCAGCTAAGGATTTTTAAGAGCAATGGTTGGATCACGGATGCGCTAAGTTTCATGCGCTTCAGAAGTTGCCTTCATGAGATAAACCACGGCACGCTTGTGCCTCTTGTACAGCATGGCTTTCAGCGATGAAGTCAGGCACAAAGCGTAGTGCAGCCGTGAACATAAATGCATATTCGTAGAAATTTTGCATTGTGTTACGAGCAGCGCTGTAAGGTCTTATACATTTTGTGGTGCTAACAAACAGAAATGAATACAAGTGTCATCGCAAGCATACGCAAGCCAGATACGATGGCAGATGTTACATCGCCACTGCCGAGAATTGGATAACGCCCAGAGATACGGCAAAAGCTGAGTCAATGCCACTACGGCCTTATGTTGTTTGATCAATCAAACCTACAACAAATAACACTACAAGTTCTACAACGACTAAAGCCAATAAAGATGCCCAGTCGCGTAATAGAAATGGCCCCACCGGATACAACGAGGGTCATCAAGATTTTTGTTAACGGTACTAAACGCTCCATATGTCCTCCCTATTTTCTCCGCTCAGCTGAGCCACTAACCCTAGATTTCAATTCATCCATGGATTTGCAATAACCGAGGGATGGTACCGCTGGTGAAAGTTCCACACCTGGCGGTTTTTGTAAGGCCTAGGTCTTGCAATTCATCCGTAGATTTCTCGAATAATTCTTCTGGACTGCCATCAAAGGCAACGGTTTGGTTACCATGATGAGTGCACGGCTACATTCGCTAGCCATGATTTCCATATCATGTGAATGAGAAGGATCGTAATACCTTCTTGATTAAGTTGACGCAATAGAGCTAACAACTCTTTGGTTTCCTTACCATCTTGACCACTTGTTGGTTCGTCGAGGATGAGTATTTTAGATTGCATTGCTAATGCAGAAGCGATAGCAACGCGTTGTTTTTCGCCGCGGCGCAATGTTGGAGGATAGGCTTCACGTAAGTGAGCGATACCTGTACGTTCCAACACGTCATCAACGATGCGTTTACCTTCGGATTTACTGCGACCTAGTGATTCAGGACCGAAGGCAACCTCTGTGGCTACTGTTGGTCTGAACATTTGAGGATCTGGTTGTTGGAACACATAACCAATGACATTTCAGATGGCGGCATAGACGTAATATCCGTGCCGTTATAGTACATACGACCGTCGCTCGCCTTTTCAAGACCTACGAGCAAACGAGTGATAGTCGTTTTACCACAACCATTGCGACCACCGATGGCAATATGTTCGCCCCCTTCGATGGTGAAAGTCACATCACGGAAAATGTCTACAGATGGCACATAGCCAAAGCGGATGTTTTCAACCTTAAGCATGAGCGCCACCGTCCTTTCCTTGTACATCATCAACGCGTTGAATAGGTTTTCTATCTTCTACTACAGTAGTCTTTGTTTAGTTATTGGCAGAGTTGCTTTCACCATGCACCTCCAGTTTGAATAGCGTGAGCCATTTTCAATTTGGTGCGGCTGGATAGCAGACTCGATCGCTAAACCAGGCTCATCACTGTGAAGCCCGCTTGTTCAGTTCCATATACGTGGTGAACACAGATGGCAACTCTACGTGAATATTGTGTTTGTACATGTAACGAAGCGTAGTTGGGTACATCATCATCACATGCAAAGGAGCTATCCACCATGAAGAGCCATGCGGTTTTGGCATGCGGCAAATACAGCGTGTAAGTCGCGGTCGATAACGTAGCGGTACTACCGTGTTTTCTGATTTAAATCACCTACGAGGACGATATAATTCGGCAGTCCCATCTGGGTCGAGAGGAGTCGTTGGTTCATCAAGAACCAGAACACGTTGGGTTCGTGCCAATACAGGTACAATCGCCAAACGTTGGCGTTGACCACCGGATAACTATGTACTTTTGCGATCTTCTAAGCCGATAAGATCAACGGTAGCAAACACCTCTTCAGAACGTGCTTTTAGGTGTATCACGATCTAGCCGCGATTTTCCATGGCAAAGGCCGCTTCTTCACGAACTGTCATCGTTACGAGTTGAGTGTCGTAATCAGCGAGAACCACACCGATATGGTTTGCTAGCTCTGGAATTTTCCATTTGCGTGGTCGCTTTACCATCTACGAAAGACCATGCCTTCAAGGCGACCACCGTAGAATTTAGGTACAGCCCCTACCATGGCCATGCAAAGGTACTTTTACCACAACCAGCGGGACCAGTCACAACCAGGAAGTCACCATCATGCACATCGAGATTGATATTTTCAAGAGATGGTGTCGTCACCTTAGGATGGTAGTAATTTACGTGTTCAATGGAAATCTTAGCTTGGCGCTCAGGCAAGATTGTCAAATGACTATGATCGGAACCCAATTCCTCCGCACTCGGCAACATACCGCGTTTAGAGAATAGACGTTGCGCCGGAATGTACAAGATTGGCGTAATGGCACCGTTCAAAGCGCCTACGATAAGAACCATCGGCCACATACCATACATATATACATTGTCTGGTAAAGCCCAATACTACAAGATGGTAACGAAGATACCGCCAGATACAACAGTCGCTAAAGAAGCCAGATAGGATTGGCGTTAAATCAAAAGCCACCGATTTTACGGAACTTCACGGACACCATAGCACGCGTCACGAGAGCTGCTGTCAAAGCACCACCTGGTTCAGACAACAAGTTGCCATAAGGGAATGCTGACTTAGATGTCAAAACATTGATGAGGGCCGCCACAAGGCCAACTAACGTTTGACTCAAACGCGGACGAGTCAATAAAAATAGCTACGCGGTATGTAGCAATCGTCCAGTTCGGCGTTGCAGCCACACTAGGGCTCTGCAGATGCAATATCAGTGCCCAATGCGAGCATCAATGTGCTGACAGTGACCCCATCTAAACAATGGCCACCCACCACATGTACGTGTACACAAGATCTTGAATCCGAACTTCCATAATAGCCTCACTACTAAAATGAGATATATAATCTATGTTGTATCACATCTTCCGAGAAACTTTTTGCACGCGCGAGGTTAAGAGTAATGTCTCGACTTGTAGACTTCACGCTCAGATGATCAGCGGTGAAAACGCTTTCTGCAGTCCTCACAAAGCTTGGAATCCATACGTTCCTGAGGATTGCTAACCACCATACGCATTCTGCCGATTTAGATGATGGTAACAGTGCTTTGTCTGTACTGGGCCATCGACCCTTGACGTTATCCATAGTCAATCGTCCCACTGGGCCCGCATCGGTCAAGAATGCCAGTATGCATCCTCCTCTACCAGACCAAACAGAACCATGTATCTCTTTTTCAGTTCAAAATATTTATTTCTTATTTCTTTTTTGAAAGTAAGTTTATTCTATTTAAATCCATGATGTCCTCCTAGAAAGATTTCTTAAATACATAAGCCTTATTCTCATTTATACAAAGAAAGAGGCTACATAAGCGCCTCTTATCAGTATTTTAATATACTATCAAAATATATTAAAAACTATTTAATCCATGCCATACATATCCAAATCTAGTATATACATACTCAAAACATCTCCACGACAAACTTCAATTTGTTGTTCATCATAGCTTTCTGGAAGTTCTCGCCAGGATATCTCGAATTAGATTTTTGTATCTCTGCTGTTGTTTCATCCTTATCTGTCCAGTGATCCATCTTAGAAATTGCTTCTGTCTTTTGTTATACATCTCTGTAGCAGTCCTTTTTACTTTCTTAATATCTGCTTTATTAGGATTGCCTCTGTTAACAAATCAAAGATAGCCAATTCATCATCAGTGGTAAACCCTTCAGCAGATATAGTGGATTCTTCTTCCGTTAACTCTTTTACTAACTGTATTAATGCTTCAAATGTTTTTCTATATTAGTACGGTCTTTTCCAGTTATACTCTTCAATAATTTGTCTATAGCTCATATTAATCCCTACGATTACGATTAGCTGCTAGTCTATCCAAACTACGTTCAATAAAATCACCTCAATCATTGAATAGTAAGTTCTTATGTTTGACCCTCGTAAACTCTTTACGCAGAATATTAAAGAGTATTAGCACTTATATCAATACGAGGTTATATACGCTGAACCGACTGCATCTTCTGTTTGCCTAAGATTCTTTTCATCTATATGGTCACTAATAATCGCATTAATAGTAACCATCAAGTCAGTAATATCTGCATCTCGTCGCTTAGGCTTTAACATCCGATGTATTGCTGCAATGGTCTCATACCTCTTCGTGTATCCACGAAATATCATCACGCTCAATATATTTCATCCAACATGCAACTCTGATGCACAAGCAGTGAAGGTTTGTTTATCTGCCACAGTGTCGCAGAACAGCATTGGCCGGCCTCATTTTAAAATTAGATAATCTATCAAAGATTAGTGTTAGCAGCAGAAAAATTTTTCTAGATATATATCCTTCTGTTTAAAAAGGATATTACCATGATTAATTCTAGTATGCGAGAAACGAGCTTTCCTCTTTTATCGATGGTCGGATCTACGCCATCATGATTCATCAACATTGCAGTATATTCAGCCAACGCCTTTTTGGCAAAGTGCGTCTACAATATAATACATCGATTATTAAAACCATTGCTCTTTCCTTCATTAACACGATTAGCACGAGCAATTGTTTGCATTAAAGGCATAGTAGCTTTTAATGGTTTATCTAGATATAAACAGGACAAGCACTTAACATCAAAAACCTGTAAAGCCACATACATCATACAAATACAATACGTAATGGTTATCTGAATCTTTAAACTCTTTATCGAGGTCTCGTTTTACCATTTTCCGTCGATGTGTTTCAATATCAGGTCCCCAAGCTTTAAATCTGAGTTCATTTTGTTCTGACTGATAACAACAGCATATGTCCGTTTCTTCCATCCATTTTTAGTTTGCGTTCTAGTTCTTGTGCTTCTTGTTGTGTTGCTGCTTTTAATTTGTTTTAGGTTGCTTAATTTCTTCTTTCAATAGTTCACTGTACATACCGTACATACGACAGTGTAACTTTGTTTATGACACCATGGCATGCCACTAGTCACACACATCGGAATAATGTCGTACAGAGTCCTTTGGCAATAGAAACGTAGTCTCGACTCAGCAGTAAGAATGAATTGATTTTTCAAATTCCTTCTCAACTTTTTCTTGTTGAGCACTATCAAATCTGCTGCTTCGATAGCATCAAGAATCTCATCAGTTATCTCTGGTTTGTAAAATCATCTCAGCTTAGCAACGATTTTCATAATACAATGGCACCATAGCAACCATCTTCAACAGCTCGTTTAAAATCATAGACGATATATAGCCACCAAAAGTACGTTCTGTAATATTATCGATGAAAGTACTGGTGTACCAATGTAAACCCAGCGGCTGCTGTTGGCAATAGTTTCCATCATATTGTCTGCGACAGTCCATACTGACTGCGATGGAGCTGTCAGACATGATAATGATGTCATGATCAGGATAAATCGGCTCTACATCAGATTTATTGAACTTATGAATCAATGTAAAGATAAACTAGGATTCCTTTAATTTGGTAAATTAAATCCTCACCACTGAGTGGCAGCACATTGTCAGCCTTTACTATCATACAAAGAATGCCACAATTTTCAAATGTATCACTGATTTGTGATTCAGCTCTTCTCGATCTGTAAGAACTACAAGGTCAGTGAACCGCCATCTTGCGACGTATCTTCTGTAGCAAAAGCCATAGAATAGCTTTTACCAGAACCTTGTGTATGCCAAAAGACACCAAGTTTACCAGCTCTTAATTTTTCTATCGACATGCACTCTGCCTTATTTACACCTAAGTATTGGTGATTTCGAGCTAATATTTTAGTAGTGCGACCGTCAAGTGATCAAAGGATAAAATTCTCTAGCAAATCAGAAAATTTTCCTTATTACAGATACCAAAACGTATAGTTTCCAAAAGCTACACTCCTTTTTCATCTTCATCTAGACGCTTCCATTCATGAAAAGAATTCATATTTACTCACCAACAGTACCAACCTTCGCCTCTAAACCATTAGAAAGCATCACAAAGGCATTGTAATAAAACAATTGCGGAATAGTATCTAAATAGTCTTTATAGTATCCTCCTATACGCATTTTCGTACATCGATATCTGGCGTTTCGACTCAATAAACAGCAAAGGAATACCATTTCACAAATCCAACAATATCTGCTCGCCGATTATACAAATTACCACGAACAATGAACTCCTTTACCGCTAAGAATTCATTATTACGTGCATTATTGAAATCTATAATGGCAGCCTTTTTAATCTCTGTTCTCCCATCAGGACGCATAACCGTTACAGAATGCCATCACGAAGATGGTTGTACTTCTCCTCGTTGATTTGTATTAAAGATGCTGTTGATATTCTACGAGTTAATTTAGTAATTGCCTCTATGATTTGTTGCTCATTAATCCACAGTTTAGCCGTTTAGGACCTTTCAGTTTCTCTGGTCAACAAGACTTCTTTATAACTAGTCACCAAATGTGCCATCTATTCCTAGCTGCTCTAAATTATATGCATCGACAACCTTCCACCCCAACTTATTCTGCTAGCACATCCTGAAGCACTATCCTGAACTAGTTTCTCTTCAGAATAATCATGGCTCATAGTAACCTCCTTTCACCTCTATTTCCCCACTCATAGCTTAGGAAGTAAAACGATCTCCAGGCTTCTTGCAATAAAGCAAGCTGACTCGAGCGACCATAATTTTGAACATGATTGTGTCAATAAATGCCACCATCTTATAATCTGATGGAATAAGTAATTCATGTAGAAAATCTTCAAATGCAAAATTATTAATTCCATTTGATCCTTGTTTTTATAAGGTAACATTCGTCCACTGGAATTCATATCTAAAATTTCTAAATATAATAATAATGGTATGTTTTATCTAATAGGTTCTAAATAATTTACAAAAACTTGCACAAATAGTATTTTCCCCACAATTATTTAGAATTAATTCATCAATTAATAAGCTTCTACCAATATATCAATATTCCCATTGAGACAATTCAAACACAATATCGTTCTTTTTAATGTTCGTTTTTCTTATCGTTTTTCTGTATGATATCTTAACGGTATACCGGTATATCCCCGACTTAATATCATTAATATCAGTACCCCTTATAACTTTTCCTGCTATAGTATTTTTACTTGTAACATCCTCTTTACCCCAGCCTCCGCCAATATATGTTTCAAGGCAATCTAAAACTGTTTTCCTAGTCCAGCCTCTAGGAACCCCATCTACAATTTCCACATTTTCATGCCCAGGAAATCGTAAATCTACAAACCATTTCTTATATAAACGCTGTGCAGTCTCTTCAAGGAGCTTGATCTGCTTTTGATTGTTTTCAATAAGGTTATCATAGCTACCAATTATAGAAACAATGTTGAACACTTATCTCAGAGCAAGGAATTTCCAAATCATTTAACATCTTAATTGTTAAAAACTTTGTTGTAGAGCCAGTAGACATTGCCTTTAATAAACGAAGCTGCTGTGTAATAGCAAAAGCTAAAAATCTAACTGACAATAGACTAGTATTTGCACTCTCAATGATATAGGTTCGTTGATATGCATTAAATTTTCCTTTATAGTATTTTGCTGTATAATTTCCACTAGCATTATTCCTGCCAATAAAACGGCTTCAGTATCATATTCCCACTCATCAATTTTTAGAGTAATTGGATCACAAGTAAAAATGGATGAGACACCGTCAATGTAATACGCATTAGAGTCTAATTTACCTGTTTTATTAATGCAATATTCTTTAGCTTTTCAATCTGATAACTCATAACCCTCATCTCCTTCATATTTTTAGAATAGTTTCCATAAGTACATTAGATTCTTGTTGTAATGCTAATAGTTCTTCATGTATTTCAACCATACGTTCTTCAAAGTTAACCCCATCATCTTCTATAGAGGCTACACCAACATAAGCGCCTGGTGTGAGAGACCAAGCTTTATCTTCGATGCTTACACCCTCATTGTCACCTTTGGCTTCATTTGTAATATACCTGTACCCATAGACCTGGTACGTCTACATATTCACCATCGCCAAATTTTTCATATAACCAATGCGCTTCTTGGGCAATAGTTCGTATTTCTTTAACAGCTTCTACCTTTTCATCATATTCTTGTTGAACTTTTTGCCTTTACCTCGACCTGCATCAGCAACAGCTTGTTTACCTTCTGCCTCAATAGCTTTCACTTGTTCAGAAAGATCCTCTACGTGCTCAGCAAAGGTTTTATCTTCACCTAATACTTGGCGATATTCATTAAGCAGTTCTGTATATTTCTCAACTTCACCACGATGAATCCAAACGATAGCATTTAAATTCTTTAATTGCCATTCTGTCCATTCGTTTAATGTACGATCAACTAAACTGTATAGTAATTACGGGCATCAATGAATAGTACCTTATCTTTAATAGTCTCTGGTTTTGCTTTTATCAAAGAACCATAAGGAACATGGCAGGATTTTTGTATAGAAGAAGTTGTGCCAACACTCACCATTACATCAACAGCACCAGTTTTTGCATGAGGGCTTTCACGGATATCCTTATCCTTACCTTGACTATCCGTAGCAGAGGGACGCCATAACGAAACCAGCACGGCCTGAATCATTTAGATAGCTATAAAAATAAGAAATCCAAGATGATTGGCATCTACCAATCTCCTTATTTTTATTAATACCAGGCATACCAATGGCAACCGTCCCGCAGCCTGTGTAGATTCAGATTTAACCTTATCTACGTTAAATGGAGGATTCGCCATAATATAGTCTAGCGACCATCTAATTGATGAGCATCATTGTAAAAGCTATTGCCTTCATCTCCGGATTTAATAACACCAGTTAAACCATGAACAGCATATTCATCAAACAAAGTTGAGCGTTATACTCAACCTTTTTCTTGACCATAAAAATGTCATCGCACTATTAGCATTCATACCATGAGAATTAACAAAGTCACCAGATTGAATAAACATACCACCAGATCCGCAGGCGGGGTCAAATAGCGTACCATGAGTTGGCTCAAGAACATTAACAATCATCTTAACTAGAGATTTAGGCGTAAAGAATACACCATCATCAGAAGCAATGTTCTTAGCAAATTTGTTTAAGAAATACTCATAGATTCGCTCAATGATATCTCCACCTACTTCATCAAGGGCAGAGTTATTAAAGATACGAAGGATTTCTGCTAATAGCTCGTCTGAAAAAGTCTGTATAATTCTTAGAGCAATATCCCGTGAGTTGTGCACTGATCTTCGATTAAAGCCATGGCATTATTGACTACTTCACCAAGGCTAGTCATAACTTGACCGTCTTTACTAATTAAAGCTGCACCTTTGATATCCTCTGGCAAATTAAGAAGATAGTCATATTGTGCTTCTACTGGTAAATAAAGGGCACTTTTAGCCTTAAAATCACTAGCTTCTACAGGCATAACGCGACCATTACGCATTAGTCTATCTTTTAAAATTTCAGCCTCAACAAGTTTAAAACGACTATACGCATAGCGTAAGAAGATAAGACCTAAAACAGGCATACAATATTGATTTGACGTTAGTTTAGACCCTGCACGTAATGTATCTGCAGCTTCCCATAATTCATTTTCTAGTTTTCGTATATTAATCATCAATTCCAGCCCTTACATTATCAACAATACATGCAAAGTCATATAAAGTTTTAATACTAATATATGACTTTGAAACATAATATTTTTACGTATTTTATATCAATATTATACCATTATAAAGATAGTTACTAGTTATGGACTCTAGAGACTATGCTATGCAGCCAAAAATCCAGATTCAATTCTTCTCGAAAGAATTTGTTTAATCAATGGTTTTTGTAATCTTCAAACTACCATTAGCAGTAGCGCGTCTTACAAGGAATCCTCTGTATTTTCCATTCGATTAATAACACTACTGAATTCGTCCTTGCCATAGGTAGAATGTGGCATCGGTCCAACTATGATTAGTCTATTTGTTGTTATACATGAGGGTTTCTAAAATTATAACGTTGAATAGATTCATAGTCTGTATAGCATTCTAGTCTACCCTTTAAACCAAATGCATTAAAAGATGCCTTGTAGCTCTTTTTAATTTTACAGCTTGGAACACCGATAACAAGGATTTTTCCATCAGGAGCTAATAGAATCATCAACCATAGTTGGTGTTAAATCTGGATAGTGATATTTCGTTAAAACAGTTTTTAAGTTATTGTTTTTAAAAGCTTGTGTAAGTTCTTCTGTAAAGTATTTAATCGTTTTCACCCAATAAGGATGCATCATTCATGATATTAACATGTGTTACCAATTGAATTCCTCCTCTGCAATTAATTCTTTTGTTCGTTCAATGTTTTTAGTTCTTCTTTTATTGTTTTTGATTTGAGTTTCTATCATTTGTATACGATTGACAACTTCTCTTTGACTTTCAATAGAAACTTTTTGGAATCTGCAGGGTTTTCAAATCTTTGAGAGATAAAGACTTAATTAATTGACCTACTGCAAATCATTCTATTTGTTCACGCCCGGCCTTACTATTGAAGTAAAGTGCTAAGTATGGAAGCAAATATTGTTTTTATATTTTGGCAAAAATAGTAATGAAAATTGGTTACCATTGGCAATCAATTTATCATTACCTTCAACATATAGCATGTTGAGATCTAAATAGCGATGTTCTCCCCAATAGCCAAGTATCATTATCTAAAAAGTGTAAACTTTCTTTTAAGTTTTCCCACATCAATGAATGGGCTTTGTGAATAATCTGCAGCATCACCATCAGCATCTTTTGTGTACAAATACCGAACACCTGTATCTTTATCTGTAACAAAAATCATCTAGTTCTTTAGATGAAATGACTAACCCTCGACTAATATCACAGATTTCGCCTAAAGGTACTCCATCAATAATATTAGTTTTTAGAGTATATCGTTTGGGTAATAAATTGTAACCTTCTCTAGCAATAGATTCGATACTTTCAAATCTACAAATTTCGGGATTAGCCAAGTCTTCTAGTACTGTAGCTACCTCTATGTCTTTTCTACGACGCTGCTCTGTATATGCTTGACTTGCATCTAAGAATTTAACACCTTTATTACCATATGATAATACGACTGCATATAATTCAATGCTTGTATTCTCGAGGCAAACGATCTGGAAGTTCAATAATGCTTTCAATATAGCCCTTCTCAACCAATGCTTGTCTTGTTTTTACACTGAGATTATTCGCTAATGTTGAATTAGTAATCAAAGTTACCATTTTACCATTTCGATCTAGCAAACTGAGATTAAAGAGAATTTCATGCCACTCACCATCAGCAATCTTAGATTCTGGAACATCTAATTTTGATGAGGATGTTCTTTCTGGAAAAGTACTCCATCCTTAGAGGAAAGGTCGCTAAAGGGCATTGTTAAAATTCGATCAAATAATTGATTCTCAACAATATCTTTAGGCTGAATAACCCCACCAGACTTCATATCTTGTTGAGATTATTTGAAGCAATAACAATCGTAATTGTAAAACAACCATTAAGTCAGGGTGTATTGCATATGCAGTATAGTTAAGTGAAGCATTCTACTTGCATATCTACTAATATACGACCTGGTTGCATTACCTTGTGAAAGAGCATTCCTTAAAGACTATTACAATCTACCAGTTCCTCTAATAAATTATTGAGAGACTCATTATCTTCTCTTGCTCCATCCTCTCGATATAGCTTTTGCTCATCATAGAATAATGCTATACCTAATAAGAAATCATCCACATAGTGTGCATTATGACTAATAAATTTTTCGTATATATTCCTCATGGATATATGCTTTCATTGTATTTTTGAAATCCTGGATTATTAATTTTTACCAGAGCTTAAAAATTATCTAATGAACCAAAATCCATATCATAATGTTTGTAAAGATAAATCAATGCAGCCGTAACATTAATATCATGTCTTTTACGACCATTTGTAAAACGAATATCATCCCAATCACGTTTAAATTCTCGTACCTTATCTTGAGAATCAAAATACATTTTTGCAAGTTCATAAGTGTCTTTTTCAAAAGATCCTCCATCCTGGTTTTTATAAACCGTTATAAATCACTGTAAAAATTTCGCCCCTCTTATCTAGGAGCTTTTCATTTGGTTTAAACATACCATCTTATAGGTTCATATACTCCTGGAATCCAGGAGTTATATCTTCAGTTTAAGGATACCATTTTTACACCACTCTGTCAAACGGTTTTCTTTAAACCAAATTATAAATATCAAAAAAATAAAAATAGTAATATATTCGCCTCCTTATTTAGGGTTTTAATAAACCATTTTTATTGTAATGTGTTTTTGCTCCCCATGTGGGAGCTTTTATCTTAGTTGTATTTTTAACATTTTTACAACACTCTGTCAAGTGGTTTTTATAAACCACTTTTAAATCTCAATTCACGCTTAATTGCTCTGATGAAAATCCATCCTTGTTCTTCACCAGATTTACGACCCGCATCTAAAGCGCCCATAAGTTTTATCGAGTCCGTTACACGATCATAATCTTGAAGGTCCATAATTATATATCTTCCTTTACCATTTGAAGCCATATCATTAATGATTGCGTTCGCAACATTAGTCGTTCTTATTGTAAAATAAGAATGACCTAACACCCTAAACGGGACGTTAGGCCATTTCTCATTTTCTTATTTCCTAGGAGATGAGCCTAACGCATTCCAAAACGTTAATTTGGCTCTTCTTCTTTTTGTATTATACCATATTTACTTTTTATTTTTACAGCATACAAAAACAGTTTTCACTAGCATAATTAAATTTCTATTCTCACTTTCCCGTCATATAGATGTGATATAATGCATGTAAATACTTATGCTCGGGACATAGGAGGTCTATATGTACAAATATATTACTATTTTAGGGGCCGCTGGCCAGATTGCACAGAAGTTAACCGCTACATTATTAACATATACAGACATGCACCTTACATTATATGGTCGCCAATTATCCACACGTTTACATCCAGAAATCTTGGAACATGAACGAGTGACTGTCATCGAGGGCTCCTTCCAAAATCCTGCAAAATTAGAGCAAGCTGTAACAAATGCTGAAATCGTTTTCGTAGGTGCCATGGAGGCTGGTAGTGATATGGCATCCATCGTGAAAGCATTGAGTCGCAAAAAAATGTACGCCGCGTTATCGGTCTTTCCATGGCTGGTCTCTCTGGTGAATTCCCAGCAGCACTTGAAAAATGGACCTTCGACAACTTACCGATTAGCTATGTACAAGGCGAACGCCAAGCACGAAATGTATTGCGCGAGTCCAACTTAAACTACACAATCTTGCGCCTCACATGGCTCTACAATGATCCGGAAAATACAAATTACGAGCTCATCCCTGAAGGGGCTCAATTCAACGATGCTCAAGTTACTCGCGAAGCCGTTGTAAAAGCCATCTTTGATATTTTACATGCAGAGGATGAAACTCCGTTCCACCGCACAAGTATCGGCGTAGGTGAGCCCGGTACACTACGACAAACCAAGCTTTCATTAATATATGACTATATATTTGTCGAAAAAGATAAAATACTATATACCAATACAAGACTATCTTCGATACACTTGGAGATAGTCTTTTTATATATTATTTTATGATTAAAGTATCTATTTACCTCCATTTGAATTAAATACTTCATATATATTTATATACTGTAATTATATCATCTAAATGATATAATTACGGTATAAGAATAGATGAACTAATACTTTTAAAAACTATAAGGAGATAACTATGGGAATATTGCGTGAAACAATTCGTCCATCCTCTGATTTACGAAATAAGTATCCTGAAATTTCTAAATCCTTACAACTTAAAGATGAGGCTGCCATTATTACTGTAAATGGGCGTGGAGATACCGTAAGTCTCGGCTATAACACTTATAATATGTTAAAGTCAAAAAAATAGAATTACTATCCTCTCTTGTAGAAAGGGCAAAACGATATCATTCAAGGTCGTACCACTACACTTGATGAAACTTTCAATAGTATTGATAAAATGCTAGAGCAAATGGGGTAAATCTATGAAATCCCAAACCTACACAATCATTCCTACTGAAAAATTCAATAAAGAACTACATCAGCAAATACTTTATATAGCTATGCAGTTTTCAAAAAGAAACAGCTATACAAGTCAAAGAAAATATTCAAAATTCAATTTCAAATCTTATGAACCATCCATATATGGGGACTACACCTAAAATTAGAGCACTTAATGACAATGACTTTCGAATGTTGATTTTAGAAAAAGCTATTATTTTTCTACACAGTTGTAGAGGAAACTAGAACTATTTATTTAATCTCTATACTTGATCAACGTCAAGATTATGTAAATATACTAAACGGATTATAACATTTGAACTAAACCAGTGCCTCTTCAACAATTAAATAACCATTCATAGAGGTATACCTAAAATCTAATCGGTACATTTTTACTCATGTAACATAGATTTTGGGTATACCTTTTTCTTATTGCTATATTTTATAGTTATTTATATAGATAAAGTTCTGTATTTACGCTATACTAATAGATGATTAAGATACGCTTATAGGTATGTGAAGGCAAGGCCTCTAGGACTATCAATTATATTTATATATGCAACTTATTGTATAACCCACTCTAAGTTTTATGTATAAAAAAATAAATGATAGTCATTTTTAGTCCCAGTAAGGGCAGAGGTTGATTAAGAGTTATATGAATCGCATTGTTGTTATAGGCAGTTGCAACATGGATATTGTAGTCCTAGCGGACAAACGTCCTACTGCGGGTGAAACAATCATGGGCAACGAATTGCACATTGCTCACGGCGGCAAAGGTGCCAACCAAGCGGTAGCTGCTGCTCGTCTAGGCGCAGAAGTTACTATGGTTGGTTGTATCGGCGAAGATGCATACGGCCAAATGATTATGGATAACCTAAAGGAAAATCATATCAATACAGACTACATCGTTACCGTTCCAGATACTACAACTGGTACAGCCCACATTACATTGGCCGAAGGGGATAACAGTATTATAGTTATCGCAGGCGCTAATGCAAAGGTGGATCAATCTGTAGTAGATAATGCTTGGTCTGCTATTGAGCAAGCAGATCTCGTAATGGTGCAAAACGAAATTCCTATTCCAACCATCGAATATCTCGTTCGTCGTTGCCACGAGGCTAATGTGAAAGTCCTCTTAAATCCAGCTCCAGCAGCTGACCTAAATCCTGAATGGTTAGAATTGGCTACGTACATCACGCCAAACGAGCATGAACTATCTGCTCTTTACCCTAATCAATCTACAAAAGATACGTTACTAGCTAACGAAAACAAAATCATCGTTACCCTTGGCAGTAAAGGTGTAGGCTACGCCGACAATGGCGAAATCCACACCGTATCTGGCTTCAAGGTTGAACCAGTAGATACAACCGGCGCAGGCGATACCTTTAACGGTGCCTTTGCAACAGCTATCGTCAATGGTAAAAGCTTAGCCGATGCGTTGCACTACGGCAATGCAGCTGCGGCCCTCTCCATCCAACGTTTGGGCGCCCAAGGCGGTATGCCTACGAAGGACGAGGTCGCTGCATTCTTGGCAAAGAATTAGCATATTGAATAGACCTTTAAAAGCTCCACTGGCCAGGTCTGCCTTCGCAGGGCCAAAGTCGCTTTGAAAGGTCTATTCAATACAAGCTATACATTCTCATGCAACGAATACATCTGCCCTCTATATAACATAGGGAGTTAATGAATGAGGCTGCAACGCCTCATTCATTGGAATACAAAAGGAGTTTACTATGCAACGACACGGTATTTTAAATAGCCATATTGCTAAGGTGCTTGCCGATCTTGGTCATACAGATACGATTTGTATTGCTGACTGTGGTTTGCCAGTACCTGAAGGGGTTCAAAAGATTGACTTAGCCTTAGATTTTGGTATACCAAGCTTCGAGCAAGTGGTATCCATCATTGCTAAGCATATGAAATCCGAAGCGGTTCATGTGGCACAGGAAATTAAGAAACATAATCCTGAAGCTTATGACTTCTTGGAGTCTACCTTCCCATCCAGTCAATTCGAATGGATCGAAACGAGCCATGAAGCTTTCAAAGAAGCAACAAAACAATGCAAATGCATTATTAGAACTGGTGAAGCATCTCCGTATGCCAACATTATCTTGCGCGCCGATTGTATTTTCAGCGATCGCCCGTAGAGCAATAGATTAACCAACTAGTTTTATAAGCATCCGAACCTGTAAATTAGGCAGTTCGGCTTGCAAAAATTAACTATCAAATCTATTACATATATGAGAGATACTTTCACAAGTCATATAGGAGTAGTTATGGAAATTGTTATGTCAGGCATTGCAAAGGCATTTGGTACGAACCAAGTACTACGCGATGTAAGTATTACCCTCAAGGAGGGCGAGGTTCACGCCTTGATGGGCGAAAACGGGGCCGGCAAGTCCACCCTCATGAATATCCTTACCGGTATTCACAAGGCAGACGCTGGTACCATCACCATCGACGGCGTAGAGCACACCTTCCCGAACCCGAGAGAGGCCGAGCTAAACGGTGTGGCTTTCATCCATCAAGAGCTCAATATTTGGCCAAATCTAACATTGTTAGAAAATCTGTATTTAATGAGACCAAAGCGCAATAAATTTGGTATGCTCGATAAAAAGGCGATGCTTGCTGAGGCAGAGAATACCTGCCGCGAACTAGGCATCGAATTGCCCCTCACTACTGAGGCGGGCCTTTGCTCCGTTGGTCATCAACAAATGACGGAAATCCTTCGCATCTTGATGTTAGATGCAAAGGTTGTCATCATGGACGAACCGACAGCAGCCCTCACCGAGCGCGAAACGGCGACATTGTTCAATATGATGCGCAAAATGAAAGCACGCGGCGTTGCTATCGTGTATATCTCTCACCGCATGGAAGAGGTATTTAGCGAATGCGATACGATCACGGTTATGCGTGATGGTCACACCATCATCACTAAACCAACATCTGAGATTTCTGTAGACGAAGTGGTACGCCACATGGTAGGTCGTTCTATTGACGAGTTCTACCCTGCGCGCACTACAACACCAGGCGAAGTAGTGATGAGCGTTGATAACCTTAAACCAGAAGGTTTCGACAATGACATTTCCTTCTCCTTGCGTAAAGGTGAAATCCTCGGCGTAGCAGGCCTTATGGGCGCTGGCCGTACAGAAATCATGCGCGCTATCTTTGGTGTAGATAAACATAACGGCGGTACCGTAACAGTTAACGGCTCCGTTTTGAACTGTAAAAAACCTGAAGATGCTATCAAAGCTGGCATTGCTTTCATCACAGAAAATAGAAAGAGCGAAGGCTTGATCCTCGATTTCTCCATTGGTTCCAATATTACATTGCCGAATCTTGACGAAATTTGTCCATCTCATGTATTGGATAAGAGCAAGCTCAATTCCTTTGCTGACGAATTGTCTAAAAAGCTAGGCGTTAAAACACAATCTATTCACGAAGCGGCATCGTCCCTATCCGGTGGTAACCAACAAAAGGTGGTTATCGCGAAATGGGTTGGTAAAAAGCCATCCATTATCATCATGGATGAACCAACGCGCGGTATCGATATCGGCGCAAAACGTGATATTTATGATTTAATGAACGAATTAACGAACGATGGTGTGTCCATTATCATGGTGTCCTCTGAGTTACCTGAAGTTCTGAGGCATGAGCGACCGCGTTATGGTCATTCATGAAGGTCGCGTAGCAGGTATCTTGGACCGCTGCGATGCAACACCAGAATCGATTATGACATTAGCCACAGGAGGACAATAATGGACAGCAAAGCTCTACAGTATATAAAAAAATTAGGCCCCCTCATCGGCCTCATCCTATTATTTGTAATTATCTCTGTCATGAACGACAGTTTCCTTGAATTCTCTAACTTGCGTAACTTATTACGCCAAGTATCTATCAATGCGATCATCGCCTTTGGTATGACCTTCGTCATCTTAACAGGCGGTATCGACTTATCCGTCGGTTCCATCCTTGCCCTCTCTGGTGCAGTGATGGCCAACCTCATCGTAACTGGTACTGACCCTGTACTGGCTATCGTATTAGCCGCCGGTGCAGGCCTTGTATTGGGCGGTATTAACGGTCTCGTTATTACCTATGGCCGCGTAGCTCCATTTATCGCTACCTTGGCAACCATGACAATCTACCGTGGTGCGACGCTAGTATTCACAGACGGTAACCCAATCTCGGTCTTACTCAAGATCCTCTATTCCACGGCTTTGGCTGAGGGGATATTGCAGGCCTTCAGTTCCAGCCATCACAATGTTCCTAGCTTTCATCGCCCTTTGGTTCGTATTGAGCCGCACATCCTTAGGCCGTAAAACATACGCCGTAGGTGGCAGTGAAAAGGTTAGTTACATTGCTGGTATCAAGATTGACCGCGTTAAAATCTTCGTGTATGCCTTGACTGGTATGCTCTGTGGTATCGCTGGTGCAATCATCACTTCTCGTCTTAACTCTGCACAACCCTACAGCAGGTGCAGGGCTACGAACTTGACGCTATCGCAGCGGTAGTTCTTGGCGGTACAAGCCTTGCTGGTGGTCGTGGTCATATCGTTGGCACATTAATTGGTGCCCTAATTATTGGTACCCTCAACAACGGGTTAAATATTCTCGACGTTTCCAGTTTCTATCAACAAGTTGTAAAAGGTATTGTTATTTTACTGGCTGTTCTTGCAGACCGTAAGAAAGCCTAGGAGGTTCCTATGAAAAAAACTATTGTTACTGTTGGCGATGGCCGTTATGGTCATCGGACTTGTAGCAGGCTGTGGTAAAAAAGTGCTGATAACGGCGGCGACAAAAATCCGGCACTATCGGCTTCTCTGTTTCCACATTGAACAACCCATTCTTCGTAACTATGAAGGAAGGCGTTGAGGCTCAAGCTAAAGCGCTTGGTCTTAAAGTTAAAATCGTTGATGCTCAAAACGATCCTGCAAAACAAGCAAACGACATTTCTGACTTGCTTGAAAGCGGCGTTTCCGTATTGATCATCAATCCTGTAGACTCTGCAGCTATCTCTACTTCTGTAGAAGCAGCAAATGCTAAAAACATTCCTGTAATCACTGTTGACCGCTCTGCTGACAAAGGCAAAGTAGTCGCTCACATCGCTTCCGATAACGTAAAAGGTGGCGAAATGGCTGCACAACTTATCGTTGATAAAGTAGGCAAAGCTGCAAAAAGTAGCTGAAATCGAAGGTATCCCTGGTGCTTCCGCAACTCGTGAACGCGGCCCAAGGTTTCCACAACGTAGCTGACAAAGACTTAACAGTAGTAGCAAAACAAAGTGCTGACTTCGACCGTACAAAAGGTTTGAACGTAGCAACAAACATTTTGCAAAGCTAACTCTGACGTACAAGCTATCTTCGCTCATAACGACGAAATGGCATTGGGCGCTATCCAAGCAGCTAAATCCGCAGGCAAAACAATCTTCATCGTAGGCTTTGACGGTACTGCTGATGCAGACAAAGCTGTTAAAAGACGGCACATTGGCTGCAACAATTGCTCAACAACCAGACCAAATGGGTAAAAATCGCTATCGATACAGCTCAAAAAGTTATCAAAGGCGAAGCTGTAGAAGCTAAAATCCCTGTAGATCTTAAAGTTGTTAAAAAAATAATTGTATATAGAAACTGGGTACAGAAAAAGAGTCGCATCTTAAAGACGCGACTCTTTTTATTTCGGCTCTTTCTCTAAAAACACTTTAAAGAACTCAATAAACCTCGGCAAATACGTTTGATCTAAACTTTCAATAGTCATATTACATTTGTAATTGTAAGTGGTACAGATGTTAATCTCCATCGTTAGAGCACCCTTTTGATCTAACGAGAATGTAAGCGTATCCCCTTCTCCAGTTAATACATAAGTAAATGTGGCTATCCCTTTGCAATTCTCATATAGCTCAACTAATTCCTTGTATCCCCTATGAATACCAGACCAGTCACTAGGGTCAATGTACCCAGCACAGATATTGTAGCCCTGTTTAATATATACGCCAAACACACCAAATTGAGATAACTCCGTATCCATATCAAAAGCAATTGTTAAATTTGGTTCATTTACAATTCTATACATTATCATAATTCTCCATAAACAACTGTATAGTATTTATTATACCATCCAATCTAGAAAGCGAATAAACTTAGATAATCTGGGGTTCTCATCGATAACGAAAGCGCAACCGTATTTTGGGGCTATCCCTCTCTTTAATCACGGCAATTCATTATTCTACAATATAACTAACAATGAATATTCAGATTTAGAGGCGGTAAAAGATATCATTTTTGGACTCTCCTTTGATATATTGGAAAAAAATTATTAATTTTACTCATCCCCATATACTACAACAATAATAATTGCATACATAGTAAAAGAGACTGTCATTTGACAGTCTCTTAGTATATAACATACTACAACACTCTTATTCGTGTGGCGTCGTATATGTTATGTTTTGTGCTTCATAGCTTTCACCATGAGCCAATACATGAACGATAGTTTCTAGCGTAGCGCGTACGGTCTCAACAGCCATGCTCGGTTGATCTGGCTTGTTCACCACTTGGGATGGCAAGTACGGAATATGCATAAAGCCCGCCTTAACATTACCTTTTTGAGCTGCATAATGTAGCACACCGTACATAATATGATTACATACGAAGGTGCCTGCCGTGTTAGACACTCTCGCAGGAATACCCACTTGGTGCAATGCATTAACCATATCCTTAATAGGGAGTGTAGCAAAGTAAGCACTTGGGCCATCCGCTACAACAGGTTCATCGATAGGTTGGTTGCCACCATTGTCTGGAATGCGGAAATCATCGCAATTTATGGCTACCCGTTCAATCGTAATATCTGGGCGACCGCCAGCTTGGCCTACACAAAGAATAAAATCAGGGTTGCATGTATCGGCTGCTTCTATCGCAGTTTTAACAGATGTATACCGCACGGTTGGCACCATTTGAGTCACCACTTTGTAGTCCCCGTCTGTGTAACCATCCATCGTTTTAACAGCTTCCCATGCAGGATTGATACTTTCACCACCGAAAGGATCAAAACCGGTAATCAAAATCGTTTTCATTATAGTACCTCATAACAATATCAAAAGATATTATACATAAAATAGATTAAAGGAAATAGTACATTAACAGAATATTCAATGCAAGCATTACGATAGCTACAGGAATTTGAGCCTTAATAACACCGTAGGTATCCTTCATTTCAAGAAGCGCCACAGGAACAATATTGAAATTTGCTGCCATTGGCGTCATCAAGGTACCACAATAACCAGCAAGCATTGCAATAGGACCAATCACCGCTGGATTAGCACCATGACCTGCAACAAGCATCGGTACGCCAATAGCACTAGTAATCATAGCAAAGGCTGCAAAGGCATTCCCCATAATCATTGTGAAGAAAGCCATGCCAATACAATACGCTACAACGATGAGAAATACGTTATCTGCAGGAACTATGCTAGCTACCATACTTGAGATCAACTGCCTACCCCTGCAAGGTTAAATAGATACCCAAGGGCTGCTAATAATTGAGACAAGATAGCAGTCCAACCGATAGCATCGAGAAGACGACGACCTTCATGGAAACTTTGACCGACCTTAGCTTTCGTAATATATAAGGCTACACATGGAGCAATAATAGAAGCAATGGCAAGGCCTACAAGGGCACCCAGTTTCGTGAAGAACCCGATGATGAACGTAATAATACCAACGAGCAATGCCGGAATAAAAGATCACATTACCAATACGCAAAGGCTTCCATTTTTGAAATCTATAGCAGATTCAAAATAATTTCCCTTTACCAAGTTGTTTAAATAACACAATTGCCGCCATAGCAATTACGAGCCAACCATTGATTTCTTTAGACATATAAGAGCCAAAGATAAAGGAAATACCATATAATAGCCAGAATAGACCAGTACCAATACGATGATTATGGTCCTTATCAACAAAAGATTGTATGGAAAAAAATAACTAAGATAATACCTACTAAAAGATATACAAAGTCTAGGGCTGCATTTTATATATTAACTCCAACATATTATTTGCCCCCTTTCGCTAACTCTTCTGGTGTAACGAGAATATTAAGCTCATTTTGGCACAAGTTTGCCCGTTTTCATATCCGCCTCGTCTTGAGCCACACTAGCTTGAATTTGTTTTTATCAAAAAAATAAAGAATCGAATAACACTCACTACATAGGCACATATTGCTGTAGGAACTCCATATAGCACCATATCTGTAAGCTCAACATTATAGCCGAGCTGCTCCATAACACCTTTAATCAATAAAAGACCACCCGCTGCAAGGAACAAATTTTGACCAAAAAAGTTACCAATATTATCTGTAGATGCCGCTACACCACGAATCTTATCGAGTGTAGATTGAGATATAGGGCGACCTTGCGCTACCGCAGCTTCACTCATAGGAGAAATCAAAGGACGAACCATAGCTACAAGACCCGACATACTAATACCCAGAGATACTGTTACTTGTCGAACAAATAGATATATCATGAAAATACGACCAGCTGTTGCGGCTTGAATCTTACCGATCAATATTTCTGCCCGTTCACGTAAACCGTGGCGTTCCATAATACCAATTACAGGAAGTACCAAGGCAAATAGTGACATATAACGGTTTTTACGAAAAGCCTCCCCAATAGCACCAACGATCTCGTTTATGCTCAGCCCCTGCCGAAAGCCCTGTCACAAAGCCTGCTGCAATAACTACTAACAACGCATTAAAGCGTAGCATCAAACCGATGACCATCACTAAAATGCCCGATAAAATAATCATATGGACACATCCTTTCTACAAACTACCCATAATCGTATATAACGGCAAAAGCACAGTATATATATTATGTATATTATATATGAATATATTATATATCAAATAGTAATAATATCACACAATAAATCGCCTTTGTAATGTATTTTTAATAGATTGCTACAAACCAAAAACTACTAAAAAGTGTATTACAAGGCGATTGACTTATTTAACTCAACTCTTTCTTGAATAAAATTGTAGTATGTTGTTTTCCTCTAAAATGAACTTTATCATACGCTGTAAAGCCAAAGGATTCATACATTTTAGGTAACCACGGATGTTCCTTTGCAGTCCCCAAGGTTACTGTATGTGTTTTAAACTGTTCCGTTTAAAAGCTCTTCTGCATAGCCCAAGGTTTCCCGTGCATAGCCTTTACCTTTGAAAAGCTGGCGCTGTTACAAAGTGTGCAATATGTGGATATTTGTCCGGTGTAGAATATTTTACCCAAGGCATGCAAAACGTAATGGAGCTCACTAATTCACCATCGATATACAACCCATATACAGGGTAATTTTCAATCCACTCTTTAGACTCTTCTTCTGTAAAATCAATGGCATCAAAGGTGATCGGATAATCCTTTAATCGCTGCATAGCCATCGATTAACACCTTATGATATTCTGCTGTATCTGCTACTGTTAATTGTCTAAATTCTTTCATGGTCTTTTCTCCTCATTCTATATTTTTATTCACAAACTATGTATATTTATTTGATTTATGAACGTATTATACACCTATACGTATCAACTTGCAATATTTTTACATAAATATTATGCAGAATATTAATACCTAATATAGAATTGTACTATTAAATATAGTAATAATCGCATTTTTAACGTGTAATAGAATCAATTGACATCAAATGCATAAAGATAAAACTCTCCATATTTTTGTATCTATCATTAACACTTTCTACTTTTTGGCACAAAAAAACAGGATGTATCACGAAGATACATCCTGTTTTTGAGCTTTCTCAAGCTCGAAGAGAAGTTGTCGTATTATTTGTAAATACGGGAACCGTATACGTCACGTTGGTTTTCAGGTTCGTTGTTAACGCGAACACGTTCAGTTTTGTGACGATCGTTGTCACCACCAGAGATACGATCGATACGGAAGTGGTTAAGACGAATGTTTTGTAATTCAGGACCAAATTCATTCATCGCACGTTTCATGTTTTCGTCGATAGGAGCACCATTTTGAAGTGCACGGTACAACATTGTGGCAAATTCATAGCGAGTCATTTTTGCATCGCCTTTGAATGTGCCATCAGGGTAGCCAACAAGGATACCATTACCAGCCAATTGGCTAATGTGTTAGTAAGCCCAGTGATTTTGAGGAACATCTGGGAATTCAGCAGTTTTGCTAGGATCGATAGCAAGTGGGTTCAAGATTTGTAACAAGTTGTTATATTTGTTTTCCATATCTTGAAGACGTGCGTTCAATTCAGCGATTTCACGACCCATAGCTACGCGAGAACGGGACTCAGGAGAACGTTTACCAAGACGAAGGGATACGCCTGCATTCAATTGAGTTTCACCAGTACCTACAGTACCACCAACGGAGAACATAGTGTCTTCGTTAGGACGGTAGAACGCACCTAATGCAGCGGAGTTTGCATTATGGTAGTGACCATAACCAGCAGCGATTGTCCATTTGTCATCTGGGTTGAAGTCCAATGGATGCAATGCAGCCAATGCAGCGGAACCTGCACCTACTTTATTAACGCGTTTTTCAACAGCGCCTACACGATTATTAATATTTGTAATTTGGTTGGTTACGTTAGAAGGTACACCTTTGTTAATTTGAGTTTGCAATTCATTTGCTACGGAGTACAATTGGCTACCATTTACAGCGTCTGTAGATGTAGCGGAGATTTCACCAGCAGCAACATTTTTAAGTTGACGTTCAGCACCAGCTTTACCTACGGATACAGAACCATTAGCTGCAGAACCTACACCAGCAAAACCACCGAATGTATGGCCAGCGATTGTAGCGCTAGTTTGAGCTGTAGCTTCGCTTGTAGTGGATTTTTGACCCAACGCGATGGAGTTCAAATGTGTTGCACTTGCATGATCGCCAATAGCTACGGAGTAGTCACCAGAAGCAAGGGAATCTGCACCTAATGTATTAGCACGAAGGCCAGTTGCTTTTGCACCAGCACCATATGCTTGAGAATGGTCACCAGATGCAACAGCGGAGGAGCTAATAGCTACACTGTGTGCGCCAGTTGCATGAGCAGAAGCGCCAATAGCATTGGATTTGTAACCAGATGCGATTGTTTCGAAACCGATTGCTTGTGCACGAACTTCAGATGCGTTTGCACGAGTACCAATAGCTGTGGACCATGTACGAGCAGCGTCAGCAGCATGGCCGATAGCAATAGATTCGCTCATTTCAGCTTTAGATTTATGACCTACAGCTAATGCAGAGCTACCAGAAGCAGTATTATTAGAACCAACTGCTACAGGTTGCTTTTCCAGTTGCCTGGTTTCAACGTTGCACTATCAGGTTCATTTTCATAGTCACGATCGCGGAAGTTAGAAGTAGATTCGTTTACAGTATTACCTGTACCAACTGCAATCGCATTATAACCGTCTACAGTGTTGTTGTCACCATAAACACCTGACTCGCATTTACTGGAGCAACAGTCGCACCCACAGCAGCGATAGCTGCTAATACAGCAAATGCTAATTTTTGGAATGTTTCATTTCTCTCATCTTACACCCTCACTAAATTAAAAAAACTTAACCAAATTACAATACAATACAATTTTCAACCTCTCTAAGTATTCCGCCTCTCTCCTCAGGCTGATCAGGAAATATTTCTAATTAATCTCTCAAAATAAATACGTCCATTTCAGTTTAAGAAAAAAATTTATATTGTTCATTACCCATAGCATATCAAAGTTTTACGATATACAAGCCTTTTTTTACCACATAAACTTCATTAATAAGTCTTCATATACCCCAAAAATAGCTTTATTGCTAGCCTTTTTAAGCTATCCGGTACATTCATTATTTTTCTTATGAGTGAAAAAAATCACAATAATGTAAATATTTCTACATAATAAATCGTATAACTTATAAATAATTAATCATTCTATAAGTATTCAGAATATACTATAAACCTCAATAACCCTTATTCACTCTGTATTCATGAACTATTAGTGAAATTTACTTTTTGCATATTAAATCATTATTCTTTCATTTTATACTTATTTTATATTTTATATTTAGTCACTATACAACTATACACATCAACATATATACATATCACAGCTAAAAGCTTTAAAGGAATAAAGTCTACATTTTCCTTCTTTTGAATATCCAATGTTTTATGTATACAGACAAAATAAAAGTAAGCCTCCTAGCTTTTCTAAAGAAAAGAAGAGCACTCAAATTTCTATATTAAATTATGCTAATAATGCTTACTAGTTCTTCTGCTTTTATTGAGATCAGAAGCATCCGGATTCCAGTTACATTTAATTTCTGGTTCTACTACAGCAAAGCCATATTTAGTTAATTCTTCACGAAAGAACTTTCGTAGATTCACCAGACCAACCATATGTACCAAATACAGCGGCTTTTTATTTTTGAACTTTCAATTCACGTAAGAAGTCAAGCCAACCAGCTACACTAGACAGTACGCTGTTGCCTGTTGTTGGAGAGCCTACGGCAATCGCTTTAGACTTAAATACTTCTGTCATGATGTCATTTTTATTGGTTTTACTGATATTGTAGATTTTAACGCGCGTATCTGGAGCTTGCTTAGAAATTTCTTCAGCAATCTTTATGAGCTAATTTCTTTGTGCCATCCCACATTGTATCGTATACCACTGTGATTTGGTCTTCTTGATACGCTTGAGACCATTCATAGTATTTTTCGACAATTTGCATTGGGTTTTCACGCCAAATAGCACCGTGGCTGGTAGCGATGATATCGATTGGCAAGTTGAGCTTTTTGAATTTTCCTCAATTTTAGCTTTTACCAATGGAGAGAAAAGGATTCAAAAATATTAGCGTAATATTTCATCGCCTCTGCCCATAAACGGCATTGATCAACCTTATCTGCCCTACAATTCTTCTACCGCGTAATGTTGACCGAACGCATCGTTGAGAACAAAAATATTGTCGCCAGTCATATAGGTTGCCATAGAATCAGGCCAATGAAGCATGCGCATTTCTACGAATGCCAAAGATTTTTCCATTGCCGATATCTACGGAATCACCTGTTTTAACAACGTTAAAATTCCATTCTGGATGATGATATTGACCCACCAAGGACTTAACTGCATTTTCCGTACAGTAAATTGGAGTATTAGGAATTTTTTCCATCAACGCAGGCAAGGAACCGCTGTGATCCACTTCGCCGTGGTTACATACGATGAAATCAATCTTATTTAAATCGATTTCAGCTTCCAAATTATCGATAAACTCTGAGGAATGAGGTTTCCACACCGTATCGATGAGGACTGTTTTCTCCTCTTCAATCAAGTACGCATTTTGGCTGGAACCATTGTTAATGCTGTAATCAGAACCGTGGAACTCATTCAATTCCCAGTCGATTTTCCCTACCCAAGATACGTTATTTTTAATGTGCTTTCTCATAATAACCTCCATTTTCTGTGAAAGTATAGGTACTACCTCATTCCTTATATAGTTTTATCAAAACCAAGGAATATGTAGAGCTTTCACAATTACAACCAAATATATGGCTCAAATGTTGCATCGAACGATATAACACGAATCGGTCATTAACTATAGTTCTATTATATCGAATTCAGAAGAAATAGTCCGTATCTGCAGGGTACAGATTTAGAATTATATAAAAACCACTCATAGGTATTCAAATACTATACATTAGTATATATTGATACCCCATGAATAGTTACGACTATATACAGTTTAAATAGCGGATTATTTATGCTTCTGCTAGATAATTCAGAATAACGCCTGATTATTTATTATCTGGTTGAGACAATCCTGGAATAGCTTTATAGATATATAAGAAATATATCCATCAACCAAACTATGAATGATGGTACCGCCGCCAACAAGAACAAATACGACATAGATAAGGTCAATATTTGGCACTGTGGTTGTAGTATAGAACAAGAGACATGCGAGCACTTCGCCAATGGCGTGAACGATGGCACAAACAGGTTGAACACGCAAAGGATGAGCTCCTGTTGGTACGCCGGGGTGATGTTTAATATAGTAAGCGCCCATCAAGGCAAAGATAATATGAGAGCAGCGCGCATAACGATAACAATCAGGGAAGCCCGCTACAGAAGAAACCTAGCGTAGAACCGATTACAACACATGCAGTCATCTTACGAGACGAGGAACATTGCCAAAATATAGGCACGTGGCTAGCCAATGTATACGAAGCCGGTGGAATGACAACTTTCAGAGGGCATCATAATAGGAATCATAATGGCTAATGCCATCAACAAAAGCAGTAATAGTTAAATTTCGATACATCGAAGAATTCATAAAGGCCTCCTTAAAAATGTCTCGCCTATACATCTACATCTACATCTACATCTACATCTACATCTACATCTACATCTACATCTATCTACATCTATCTCATCTACAATATTCTAATTTGCGATATAGAGACCACAAATAATTTTAGCTTCCTACACTTCCCCACAGGTTTAGGATTACTACGCCAACTACAATAAGACCGATCCCCAAAAATAGTGTAAATATTATAGCCCTCACTAAAGATAAAAGACAGAAATAAGAGCTGTCACCACAAGGCCTACCCCAGACCACGTAGCATAGGTAACGCTAAGGGGAATATATTTCAGTACATGCGTCAATGTATAGAAAGATCCTACATAACCAAGTACACAAGCAACGGTCTGTAATGGTCTCGTAAAAACCATCAGAGGCTTTCAACATAGTCGTAGCAAATAACTCAAGCCCTATAGATAAGGCAAGTAAAAATATGGTAACATAATACCTCCCGCAAAAAGAGGGCATCCCAACCCTCTCTAATTTAATAAAAATACATAAATCGTCTACATTATAACGCATATGGTACGATTTGAAAATGATTTAGTTTTACATTATAAACTTTATGAAACCATATTCCGTCTTTTATAAACGTTCGATTACAGCTTGCGCCATTTCTGTAGTACCTACGCGTTTTAAACCTTCACGGTAGATATCGCCAGTGCGGTAACCATCAACAAGGACTTGTTCAACAGCTTTTTCAATAGCGTCAGCCACTTGAGGTAAATCAAGGGAGTGACGGCACATCATAGCTGCGGACAAGATTGTTCCCAATGGGTTCGCCAAGTTTTTGGCCCATAATATCTGGTGCAGAACCGTGGATTGGCTCGTACAATGCTGTGCCAGTACCCATGGATGCAGATGGTAAAAGCCCGATAGAACCAGAAATAACAGCGCCTTCGTCAGACAAGATATCGCCGAACAAGTTTGTTGTAACGATAACGTCAAACTGTGCAGGATTTACAACGAGTTGCATCGCTGTATTATCTACATAGAAGTAATCTGTTGCGATATCTGGATTAGCTGCCGCTTTCTCTTGAGCGATTTTACGCCACAAACGAGAAGAAGCCAATACATTTGCTTTATCTACAGATACAACCTTTTTATTACGTTTGCGAGCTGTTTCCATAGCAATATCCATGATGCGCTCTACTTCGTAACGGCTGTATGTTTCTTTATCCCAAGCAAACTCGTTAGCACCTTCACCTTGTGCCTCTTCGCGTTCACCGAAGTAAATACCACCAGTCAACTCACGAACGATAACGAAATCTACATCTTGTACGAGTTCCTTTTTAAGAGGAGAATACTCTTGCAAAGATGGATAGATTTTTACAGGACGCAAGTTACAGAACAAACCAAGCTCCTTACGAAGACCAAGGATTGCTTTCTCAGGACGAATAGAAGGATCTACATTATCCCATTTAGGACCGCCTACAGCACCAAGCAATACAGCATCAGCTGCTTTACAAGCCTCAATCGTATCCTCAGTCAAAGGCACACCGTATGCATCAATAGACGCACCGCCCGCTTTTTTATCAATCCAATTAACCTTTACATTAGCTTTCTCAAAAGCCACATCACACACAGCCTTCGCTGCAGCAATAATCTCAGTACCGATACCATCACCAGGAATCAATACGATATTCTTTTCGCTCATATTACCTCTCCATATATGTAATTTTCCCTCCGCCACAAAATTCGTTTCAAGATTTTTGATAGCTATAGGATTTTTAATTTTGCTCAAAAATCGTAAAAAGATAAATACGTAGATCCGAGGTGCATGCGCTAACGCGACTTTAGCAGGTCAAGGCTATGCCGCAGACCGTTAAGCTAGTGGAGCGGCGGCGCATCACCGAGGATCGGTCACGTGTATTATTTACGGTTTTTCGCAAAGTTCACAAGACCACCAGCTGCCGCAATATCTTGAATGAGTGTAGCAACTCAATCCCTTGGTATTGTTCGTTCTTTAGTCAAGTTATACACGATACCTTTAGACAAGTCTACGCCGATTGTATCACCAGCGTCGATACGATCGACTTGTTCGCCGATTTCAACTACTGGTAAACCGATATTGATAGCATTACGGAAGAAGATACGGGCAAAGGAGTGTGCAATGATAACAGGCACGCCTTTCGCTTTGATAACGCCTGGTGCGTGTTCACGGGAGGAACCACAGCCAAAGTTTTTACCAGCTACCATGATTTCGCCAGCTTTCACATTGGGAGCGAATGTAGTATCAATATCTTCCATCGCATGTTCAGCCAATTCGTTCCAGTCAGCAATCGCCAAGTAACGAGCTGGAATGATTACGTCTGTATCTACATCGTCGCCGTAGCGCCAGATTTTTTTGCTTTCAAAATCCATATTAAACCTCCTCAGGGCCTGCAATGCGGCCTAATACAGCACTCGCTGCCGCCACGTAAGGGCTTGCCAAATATACTTCAGAATCAACGTGACCCATACGACCACGGAAGTTACGGTTTGTAGTGGAAACTGTGCGTTCCCCTTCAGCCATGATACCCATGTAACCGCCAAGGCATGGACCACATGTTGGCGTGGACACTGCGCAGTCAGCTTGAATGAAGATATCTAGTAAACCATCTTTCAACGCTTGGTCATATACATCTTGGGAACCAGGAATTACGATACAACGAACGAATGGAGCCACCTTGCGACCTTTGAATATTTCAGCAGCTGCCACCAAGTCTTCGTAACGGCCATTCGTACAAGAACCGATGATAACTTGGTCAATTTTAATATCTTTGTCGATTTCGTTGATGTAATGTGTGTTAGATGGCAAATGAGGGAATGCTACCACTGGTTGCAATTTGGACAAGTCAATGGTGATTGTTTGAGCATATACTGCATCAGCATCTGGAGCGATTGGTTCAATAGGACGATTTACGCGGCCTTTAATGTATTCTTCTGTAACCGCATCGTATGGGAATACGCCACATTTACCGCCCGCTTCGATAGCCATGTTACAAATTGTGAGGCGGTCAGCCATAGTCATGTGTTGTACGCCTTCACCAGCGAATTCAAGGGCCATGTAACGAGCGCCATCTACGCCGATTTTACCGATTAAATCAAGGATTACGTCTTTACCAGTTACCCATTTATTAGGTTTGCCGATAAGTTCAACCTTAATTGTTTCAGGTACTTTGAACCAAGTTTTACCTTCTGCCATAGCAACGCCCGCATCAGTAGAGCCTACGCCTGTGGAAAATGCATTTACCGCACCATATGTACAGAGTGTGGGAGTCAGCACCGATCATCATTTCCCCAGGGACCGATAAAGACCTTTTTCTGGCAAAATAACGTGCTCGATACCCATTCTACCTACTTCAAAGTAGTTTGTAATGCCATGTTCGCGTACGAAGTCGCGCATGACTTTCAGCTTGTGTAGCAGATTGAATATCTTTATTTGGTGTGAAATGGTCGGGCACCAAGTAGATTTTATGACGGTCAAATACAGGTTTGCTGATTTTTCAAGAACTCTTTACGCGCTGGTGGGAATGTGATGTCGTTCATCAAAACAGCGTCCAAATGACATTCGATGATTTGGCCTGGCTTTACAACATCAAGACCCGCGTGGCGAGCCATATTCTTTTTCAGTAATGGTCGCACCCATATTATTCTTCCTCCTGTTGTTCTAGCTCCATAGCTAGGAATACTGAGTTAACTGCATTAATGTATGCATTTACACTTGATTTAACGATATCGGTGCTAATACCACGACCATGGTACAAGCGACCGTTATATTCTACCTTAAGGGTTGCTTCCCCAAGGGCATCTTTACCGGCTGTGATGGCGCGGATTTGGTAATCTTTTAAGCTAATTGGCAAGCCAACCACACGTTCAACTGCTTTAAGGGATGCGTCTACTGGACCATCACCTACGGCAGCATCAGCTTTTTCACCTTCTGGGGTCATGAGGCGAACGTCAGCATAGGCGTAGCCTTTTTCACCCAATTTGTAGTATTGAGCCACGAGCTCGAATGCTTTTTAGTGATGTAAGTTATCTACTACAAGAGCGATAATGTCATCATCGTATACTTGTTTTTTACGGTCTGCCAATTCTTTGAATTTAGCGAAGAGGTCGTTGATTTTCTCTTCTGTGAAAGATTGGAAACCAAGTTTTGCCAAATGATCGGCAAAGGCATGACGGCCAGAGTGTTTACCCAATACGAGGTCTGTTTTTTCAGCCCCTACGGACTCAGGAGTCATGATTTCATACGTTTCAGGGTTGCTCATCATACCATGTTGATGGATACCAGACTCATGAGCAAAAGCGTTAGAACCTACGATTGGTTTGTTTGGTGGAACTACGACACCTGTCAAACGACTTACTAGTTTAGAAACTTTCGTAAATTGTTTTGTATCGATGTTCACTTGAAGATTGCCGAAGTAATCATGGCGTGTTTTAAGAGCCATTACAACTTCTTCAATCGCTACGTTACCAGCCCGTTCGCCTAGGCCATTAATTGTGCCTTCTACTTGGCGTGCACCTGCTTTAATAGCGGCTAACGTATTTGCATTAGCAAGACCTAAATCGTCATGGCAGTGAACAGAGATTATGGCATTTTCAATACCTGGTGTATGTTCTTTGATGTAACGAATCTTATCACCGAACTCATTAGGGTTCATGTAACCTACTGTGTCTGGTACATTAATAATTGTTGCACCACCAGCAATGGCAACACCAAATACTTGGCATGCGAAATCTAAATCAGAGCGTGCCGCATCTTCACCGGAGAACTCGATTTCATCAACCTTACCTTTTGCATATGCCAATACAGATTTAACCTTATCCAATACCTCTTGGCGAGTCATTTTTAATTTATATTCCATATGAAGTTCAGAAATAGCAATGAATACATGCAAACGACTACGTTCCGCATCTTTCAATGCATCAATCGCTTTTTGTACGTCCTTTTTCATTAGCACGTGCCAACTGCACAAATTGTTGCTTTTGACTTCGCGTGCAATCGTTTGTACTGCTTCAAAAATCCCCAGGGGATGCTGCTGGGAAACCAGCCTCGATTACATCGATGCCGAGGCGTACTAGGGCCTTTCGCAATTTCAATTTTTTCAGGAGTTTGTAAAGACACACCTGGTGTTTGTTCCCCATCACGAAGGGTTGTATCGAAGAAATATACGCGATTTTGATCCATAATCTTCACCTTTTCTATACTAATAAAACATAACGCTGTATTATATCTATCTATTGTGAAAGTTTAGTAAAATCGCCGATTTCAACGCTATTTTAGCTGATGCCAACGTAGATACATCAAATCAGTAATTTTTACTAGACTTTTTACAATAAAAAGCCCCTCAGAACAACTGTCGTTGCTCAAAGGGGCGTTATATTCATAACACGGTACCACCCTAATTGGGACTCGTTGCGGGTATAACGGAACCACCGTCGATGACTACTGCTGCATTCGCCACCAAAGCTCACGGGAGAGTGTCAGCGTACAACCTCTATTGCCTCGCACCAACCGGCAACTCTCTGAAAGCAGGACCTGTAAACCTTTATACCCATTCATAGCTCGTATTTAAGATATAAAGGTATTATACGGTATTCTATAGAACTGTGTCAACAGGATGGACATGTGAGTTTTGTGAAAACACAGTTTTATCGTTACAATTTGACATCCCCCATGATCTCACGCATACTGTAAATAAGCAGTACCAATGATTGGAGGAATTATTATGAGTGGTTCAAGCAAATTCTTCTTTATTTTTATCGGGTATTGTAAGCATTATCCTGAGGGATATTCTTACTCTAAATCCGTTATTAATCTCATAGCTTTTGCCTGGCTTTTTCTATTATCTTTTTCGTCAGTGCGGTCAGCTCTATTATAAATTATTTTACGTTATCGTCTGAATTACGTAGCGGCTGGTATCTTATCAGCGGCATTATCAATGCTCTATTCGGTATCTATTTAATATTCGGCGGATTTGCATTCCTACCATTAGTACTCCCAATCTCAATCGGCATCTGGATGGTAATTGAAGCCATCTTTATTTTCATTAAATCAAGAAAGTCCGACAGCATGGTATCACTCATGGGACGTAATGCAAAAATGGCTACACTAATTCTTTTTACTATTAGGCCTATTACTCATATTCCAGCCGATTGCTTCCGGTGAGGTATTTATCTACTTTATCGCTTTTCGGTTTCTTATTTGACGGAATTTATTCCATCGGTGAGGCTTTTAAAAAATAGAATATAACTAAATAATTACACTATAAGATCGACCAGGTACTGCCAAATAGCTGTCATAAATTACGATGTCTATTTCGTATTTGTGGCAGCTATTTTATTTGTTTTGGCTAGCCGTCATGGTAAATGTATTCGCCTACTACATTTGCAAGTGGTTGAGACGCTTTTCTAGCTCTTTTTATTTAGCAACTAGCCCAACGCTCTAACATTAGCGTAATAATGGGGTTATAGGACAAAAATTAGTACAACCCTGTAGTAATTTAAAATCCCCTTGATCAGTACCAAGATACTCATCAAAGGGATTATATTAATTATGAAAAAGACAAATAGCCCTTCGTTATCCTAGGATCGCTATTAAATTCAAGTCACATCTTAGGCTTTAAATATAACACCATTATGCTCTAGTTGTTCCACTGTTTTTTTACCAATGCCCGGTAGCATCAATACTTCTTGTTTAGTAATTGTTTTAAAATCATCTACTGTGTATAGGCCGGCTTGTGAAAGTGTAATTTGTGCACCGAACCGTATATTGTCATATACCGGATTTCCACGCAAAGCCTCACCTTTAGCAACCTCTAGGGGACTCATATGAGCTGTCTCGCATTTTCCCATATAACTATCATTAGAGTACCGATTCACAACAGTTCGACCGGTAACACGTTCATACGCATCATATAGCACTTGCCATAATGGGCTTTCAAAATTCACCAATTGAGTCGGTAAAAATGAGATAGCAGTATATAAGCTTATTAATTCCCGTGGATCAAAATCGATATCAATCACTTGGTCTACCATATACATAATAGTCTCTAAATGGTCTTCTACAAAATCGTTCCACCGCGTTGCATCTTGTAATAACCAATCAATATCTTCATATTCGTCAACAAGATCTGCTAAGACATCATGGGCAACCTTGCTTTCACCACACTCCAAAGCCAATAAAATATACAGCATATGCATAGGCAACATGATATCCGGAGCCTGATTAAATGCATTTTTGTATATCATCGCAACATGCAAGATATCGCTGATATACCTTGCGGCCGCGATCCCAGTTGGCAGCGCCGACAAGCAACCATCATATACACAAGAAATCCTGAATGATCTTGCTTGTCTCCGTGAAAAACTGGCGTAAAAGCAGGCAATCGCATCATTATACATATTATATTCTAAATATATCATCCCCATGTCGATGAGGCAACGCATATAAGGACGCGTCTCTATTATATTCCAATCTATTTTCTTTGGTTTTTTCAACGATTCTACTAGCTGTTTCAACTGATAAATTTGAAAGCTTGGATGTAACTCAAGGGCTATGAGTTCTCGTTTAGCATCTACTTCATCAGGACATAATGCAAGGATTTCATTGTATAACTTCCTTGATTTCTCATTCGTATCAGCCTCTTCTGCAGCCTCATATAAATCACGTAATTTCATTTCTATCGTATTATTAAAATCACCACGATTATATTGAGTCATAAATGCTTCTAACAAATCCTCAATAGATTTGAAATCAGATTCATGTTCGGATACAAATTGTTTCTGTAAACGTAATAATAACTCACTATAAAAGTTAAACATAGAGTATCTCCTTATACATATGAACGTAAAAATACTACTCATATGTAATATAGCACGAGGGAATATATTAATTCTAGAGGTAATACCTCGACCTATTAATATCTCATCTGAAAAATGGGTTGGCAGACTAAAAGGGTTATAGGACAAAACGTGTTGGTACTTTAATCCCAATCATTGAAAAGATAATTTTGTCATAGTTATGCAAATCACCCCAGAAAATAGCATCCCCCAAGTTGGAATTATGCCTTGAAGTTGGGCTCTTTCATTCATAGAACTATATATTGTAGAAATACTTGCATCAGTTGGCATTACCTTAAGTATTTCTTTTTGCAGAAAAGCAGTCTTGGTGAGTGTAAATAACACCACCAAAAGACCGCTTTATACGTATTTTTCTACAGACATTCCTCGATGGTAACGCAATAAACGTCTGAGTTGTGCGTTTACTCCCGCCTTCAATAGGGTTATTGGTCCTCGGATATTCTTTATCCAACACCAATGTTTCATCTAAATATCGAAACATTGTCTCTGATAATTAATACCACTAGAGAGTTATAGGCTTTTAGTAATCGTTCATGCGTAGCTCTTAAATTATCATTATTATCACGTGTCATTTCATTTAGAAACTCTTTAAAAGTCACCCTCAATTAAATAATCGTTGAATCCATATTTTTTGCATCTTCCTGTGTTTTTACGTTATATAAATCGCTTGCTAAATCTTTTAACATAATGCCTGCTAATGTCTTGAGGCCGCCTAGTAGTGTAACGATGTACTTGCCATACGGCATGAACAATACAACGTTGAAAGCTTGGCGGTACGCTAAACTTTTTAATGCTTTTCTAAGACCGGGTCCACCATCAGAAACGACCACAATGGGGGTCGCTATTCGCTGCATAAGAGCTTGCCATGAGCGAGACTGTTCTGACCTACATAAATACCACCCTAATACATATTCACCATCATAACAGATCAAAATACAAGCTTTTTTAGCTAAGTAAATACCATCAACGAATACCACATCTCTCGAGGTTTCAATTTTGGGCGGCATAGGCCATATTTGCCAGAAATCAGCTATCTGTCTACGAAATGTACGGCCCTGCCCAGGTCATGTCCTGTTGTGTTTCTTTACTAAATAACCAATTTAGAAATCGATGAAAACATTTAGTAGTATTATCAATAGTTTGTGTAAAGGTGATGTTACACTGCTTACAATGCCATCGTTGTGATCCAGCTTTAGTTTTCCCATATTTTTGACAAGAAAATCCACAATTTATACATCTTACCAGCATGATTATTCCCTCCACTTAGAACACGATTTTCTAAGAAGATATAACCTTATTGAAGCCAGTAAAATCAAGGATTTTTGGGACTTTTACCACACATTTTGTCCACCCTCTAAGTTTATCAAAAGAACTTAAAATAGCGATGGAGCCAGTAATTTACTGGCTCCATCGCCCTTAAAACCAACACGTTTTGTCCTATAACCCCATTCTCGTTAGTAACTAGCACAATAAAAATAGCAGGGCTGCCACCCTGCTATTTTTTCGTTCATATGAGACTATGTCACATATTGACATCCCTTGTCATATATAGAATAACACTTCACTATAGTGTAGTCAATAAATCCTCTACGCAATCACTCTTAAAAAGCTTATCCACTCTAAATTCTCAAAAATTATTTAAAAATTCGTTTATCCATTTTTTTACCACTTGATTGGAAAACTCTATTCGATTATTAACAAATGAAATATCTGTATACCATTCCTTTAAACTAGCATACACTTCATTCTCTAAATCAATAATAATGGTTTCAATGGGATCCCAGGTTTTGCATCTTACAGACTCGACCATAACCATACTATTACCTATGAAAGTAACGTCCCTACCATAAATCCAAAACGGTAATACTTTCCCCTTTATAGAAATAGAATATATAGCATCTCCATGAGGTGGTTCCGTTTCATATTGTGCTTTTATATTGTACTTTTCCATTATCTCATTGCTAGCATTTTCTATATATGGCAACGTTGAAATCTTGTAATTATCTGCGTTCATAAAAGCTCCATTATTTTTAATATCAACCACAACAAAGAGGACTGTATATCGCTATTTGTGTAAAAAGTATTTTGCTATACTTATTACGAAGAGAGTCCGTTGACGTGAGTTAGGTTCATCTCCGCGAGGAGGTGATACTATGACAAATCATGAAGTTACCTATGTAATTATCATAGTTCTGTTATCAGTAGTCACTATCATTGCACTAGTTAAGTAGTACAACGATAAACGCCTAACGTATAGAGGAGTGCAGTCCTCTAACACGTTAGGCGTCATCATAATTTTGTTCAGTTTTAGATGAGCCTAACGCCCTAATCACGTTAATGGGCTCTCTTTATATGTATATTATAAGCTAATCAAGCTTAAAAAGATAGTACAGTAATAAACTCAATTAGTACCTACACTGTTAATCATTTCTCTAGCCCGCTCAATAGAAACTGGCTCATTAAATAAGAACACATGGCTCTGCCCCGCTTGTTCCCAAGATGCTAAGTAAACAGCGTCATCTACCATTCGATAGGTTACCGTCATACCATTCACAATATCCGTCTTCTGAGGCACATAATCCTTATAATCGCCTGCAATATTACCAGATAGAGTCGATACGCGATACTTAATATACTTTGGCATATCATCTACACGGTCAAAATATGTTCCTTTTAAAAGCTCATGATAGGCATACACAACTTGTAGTACATCGTGATCCACAATGGATACATGTACGGAACGTAATCCCTCTAAACCACTTGGCAACTGCGGTTTAAAGTTCAAATGTTGCTTAGCCTCATATAGGGTATCAAACACCTCTAGAGATTGACCTTTACGAGTGCTTCTATAATCCTCATCAGTCATAGTACAACTTCCAAGTCTATCTGGACAAGGAAAACTCATTTCGATCACCATGAGGCTGATCATAAATCGAATTACCATTGAGTCTAAAACGAGTCGAATCATCTGCGGACACAACATTAATGGAACCTATAAAAAGCTAACGTAGCTAATGCACATACAACCTTTTTCATTATATATTCCCCTACAAACAAACTACATATATCAAGTAAATTATATCACTAAAATTTGAAACAGCTATCATCATAAATCTATCCTATTTGATAGTATCTATCGCAAATCATTCTACTATTCAAAATTATTGTAGGTGTTATAATGAACTCAACAAAAAGGAACAGGTGCTCATATGATACTAAATGCACTATTCCAAAACTCATAGTTAGTAATTATAAGGAGGAAATAATCATGACACATACACAATTAACACAACTCGTACAAGCTTTATTAGATGCACCTACAAGCAATGAAACAGTAAAGGAATTCGCTCAATCTTGGATTAATGCAGAAGGTACACCTAAACAAGAAGAACTTACAAAACAACTCGTATCCGTAGCAGAACAAAACATTGCACTTATCGACGAAACAATCGGCTTTGCAGGATCTGAACTTGCTACACAAATCCTTGGCGAAGAAGGCGCAGCTAACCTATTACAACATGCTAAAGACATTAAAGCAGAAGGTGCAGAATTCTGTGACTGCCCTGGTTGCGTAGCTGCTAAAAATATTATTGATTTGAAAGCGGAAATTGCATAAGAATATATAGAAAATGGCTCCCTTATAAGGAGCCATTTTTTATATATCGCTTGCTAAAAAGTTTTACGTTGTTTCTTGATATCAATATAAAAAACTTATATAGAACCAATAGATGCAAAAGCCCATAAACAACATATAGTAAATTAATTATATCACCTAAAAAGCTAATATTCTTATATTCATAAGTATTTTTCGTCCAGGAAAAGATAAGCATCACGCATGCAATTCGCAGTAAAATGATTGCGAATATAAAGCATTTGCATTACAATATAAGTAATAGGAGGTGATACTATGGCTAAAACGGCCTCTATCAGTTTGCGTATCGAGCCAGCTGTAAAAGCACAATTAGAAGCACTATATGCTAGCTTTGGCATTTCCGTAACTGATGCGATTAATATTTTTCTCCACACATCACTAATGGAAGGCGGATTCCCATTTCAACCTAAACAACCTCGTTATAATGCAGAAACAGAAGCTGCTATTCAAGAAACGAAAGATATATTAGCAGGAAAAATAAAAGCAAAATCATATGCTAATGTAAAAGAAATGATTGAGGATTTATAGAATTACATATCGAGCCAGATTGGCTTCTAATTTATGCAATTAAAGATGACATATTAGTATTATCTTTAACTCGCACGGGTAGCCACTCAGATTTATTCTAACTAAGCTTAAGAGGAATGTGAAAGCATTCCTCTTTTCTATTCCCCAAAAAATTTATACCAGTTATCATCATAAATCTATCACATTTGATAGTATCTATCGCAAATAATTCTACTATTCAAAATTATTGTAAGTACTATAATGAACTTATAAAGATGAACAGGCGCTCATATGATAGTGCGTGCATCTTTTCAAACTAATATTTACTAGTTATATCAAGGAGATTATCATGACACATACACAATTATCACAACTCGTACAAGCTTTATTAGATGCGCCAAAAAGCAATCCAACTGTAAAAGAATTCGCTCAATCTTGGTTCGATGCAGAGGGCACAGAAAAACAAGCAGAGCTTACAAAACAGCTCGTATCCGTAGCAGAACAAAACATTGCACTTATCGACGAAGTAATCGACTATGCACGCTCTGAACGTGCTATACAAAGCCTTGGCGAAGAAGGCGCAGCTAACCTATTACAACACGCTAAAGACCTCAAAGCTCAAGGCGCAGAATTCTGTGACTGCCAGGCCTGCGTAGCCGCAAAAAATATTATCGATTTGAAAGCAGAAATCATGTATAATACTATAAACAGAATATTACCTATTGAGTGGTTATCTCACATTGTAGATAACCACTTTATATCTGAATTGCAATAAGTAATGCGACAAAATTAAATCAATTTTTTAATCTCATGTTTAAACATGTCAAATGGTGTTTTAAACCCAAGGCATTTTCTAGGTCGATTATTAATCAGCACTAGTGCTTCTGTTAGTTTATCTAGTGTTACTTTAGCTAAATCGGTTTTCTTAGGAAAAAACTCTCGAAGTAAACCATTACTATTTTCATTAGAGCCACGTTGCCATGCTGCATAAGCATCAGCAAAATACATTGGTATCCCAAACTCGGTTTCAACCTGTTCAAAGCACGCAAATTCTTTACCACGGTCCACGGTAAAGGTTTTAAGTAATTTACTTGTTAATGTGTTGTATAGGGAACTAATAGCTAAAAACATAGAATCCTTAGTTCGGTCATCCATCTTCATTGCTACATAAAATCGAGTTTTACGTTCAACAAATGTAGCTAAACAACCTTTACTTTGACCTCTGGAAGACACCATTGTATCTAGTTCCCAATGACCAAAAGTCTTACGGTTTTCAACTTCTTTTAGGTCGGTCTTTAATGGTCTTTTTCACATTGAACCGTCCACGCTTTTTCTTGAGTACCAGGCTTTTTGCCTTTCCGGCGAAAATACTTTTTCTGTTACAGCAAGAAAACCACGATGGATCCAAGAATATATTGTCTTAAAGCTTAGAGCTCCAACTAATTCAGCACCAACTATTTCTTCTGGAGACCAAGTTTGTTGTAACCTGGATTCAATTAAAGCCGCTAATTGAGGTGTTAACTTTGTTGGTCTACCTTTATTAGCAAACTTACTAATTGCTAACTGTTGTGCTTTAATCGCAGAATATTCACCTTCACACGATTTAATTCTCTTGCTACAGTAGAATGGTGGACACCGATTAAGCTAGCAATTCTACGAACAGAGTATCCTTCTTTTCGTAAAACTTCTATTTGACTTCGTTTTTCTATGGTAAGATGTATATAGCTCATATTAGAGACCTCCGTGTCATGTATTTGTGGTTATTTACATTTTACACGAGATCTCCAATATGAGTCTTTTTATTTGTCGCAATATATTTTACAGTTCATCATATACAAAAACGGCCTCTCATGGAGAAGCCGTTTTACGGAACAATATATTTGTGAAAGCTTTACTTCCACAGTCTACTCAGACATTCTTTTGTATCCGTTGAAGCATTTTAAAGCTCACAGCGATATTAACGAAAATAATCAACAGTGTTACGAACGAATAGCCTAATAGCATACAGTTCGCCGATACCACATCATATATCTGATATGTGCAATATCCAGCCGTGACAATACCGCTAAAAACGCCCGGTATATACTGTTGCAGAAAAATACTTTGAATTACATGCCCAATCACATGGTATATATACGCTATGATGACAGTGATGTAAATGTCGAAGCTTTCAAAATACATACTCAAGCCCAGCACAATCAACAAGAGTATGAATTCCTGACAGACGATGGCATTAAATCTGAAGGGTGTAAAAGTGGCTGCTAAAAATTGTTGTTGCAGTTTAGGATTCCTTCGCATGAATCGTGGAAATAGAAGAATCTCTTCAAGTTCGTGCAATATAAAAATGCTCGGGAATAATAAGAAAAAACCATTCAGATCCATAAGATACCTCGTTCACAAGTAAAACTATTTACCACCTTTTTTTACATATGTATCAAGAACTCTTATTTCCCGTAAATAATCTCGTTCAACAGGACTAATAGTTTGATTCTGGTATTTTTGATATTCAGAAAGGACCTTTCGCTTGCATTTGTTGATGAGATATATGTCCCTTATCTTGTAATACAGCTTCGCCTGTAGCTGACAAAATCGCATCTATATGCTTTATCCAATCAGCCATTGTCATAGGGACTTCACGCTGGGCCTGTCTTTCCGCAAAATCCAAGTATCCTGAAACTAATTGATTGAGCCCTTGTAATTCTTTTTCTGTAAGATAATTTTTAGCAATTTGAGCCTCTTTCAATGTAGGTAATTCTCCTTTGAAAGTAGTCAATCCCATAAACTCTTTTTTGCTATCTACACGTTTATAAATAACTTCACTAGCCGTATTATGATGAACAGCAAAATGCATCTTATTTTGTACTGTAGCAAAAAATGATTTTGCTTCTACGGATATCGGATTATAATCAACAGCAGTAGAAAATAAGTCCAGCACTTGACGATAAAAAACCTTTTCACTAGAGCGAATATCTCGAATCCGATCTAATAACTCTTTAAAATAGCTGCCACCACCTAATTCTTTCAGTCGCTCATCATCAATAGCAAACCCCTTTATCAAATAATCCTTTAATACGGTTGATGCATATTTTCTGAATTGAATTCCTCGCGGCGATCGAACACGATATCCTATGGCTAAAATCATATCTAGATTATAATAAGCTAACTTTCTTTCAACTGTCCGAGTACCTTCATTTTGAACTGTCAACTTATAGTTGACAGTTTCTTCTTCAGACAATTCCAAATCTTGAAATATAGATTTAATATGCTTGCTAATATTTTGTTTTGTCGTTTGAAATAATTCTGCTATTTCACTTTGACTTAACCAAACAGAACCATCATCAAGTATAAGATTTATTTTAGCTTTTCCATCTTCAGTATTATAAATAATTATATTATTCATCTGAAAGCCTTTCTACCATTACGCCCATAGTAATTCAATATATGTATATCAAATCTTAAAATTAGTATATGTTAAATTAAAAGAAGCCTTCTATATTACTATCATTGTAACACAGAAGGCTCAAGAATTTATCCACTATTAAATTTTTAAAACTGCATTGATTTAACTTGCACACGCAGTACAGTTTTCAATTTAGCGGGCTCCACCTTTCGCGCATCAGACAAGTAGATTTCCCGATGCCACTCGTCGTTAGCACGTTGTAAATTATGAGCAGCGCAGAATTCATCTACTTTCATAAACGATTCCGGTTCATCATCATAAGGCCCGACATGCAATATCTGCACGCAATCCCCATCCTCAATTGATTCGAGCCGCACATCCTTAAATCGAGACAACGATTTTTTCTTGGATACATTCATAATGGCCGCCTCCAACACGTCAGGAGTCACAAAATCAGGTTGTCTGATCATCACCCGATATTGCAGATTATTCTTATCAAACTGCTCCGTATGCTCGATCTGCTTCAAAGCGCCTCCAGCACAAGGAACTTCATGCTCGGCACCGTAACCTGCACCGCCTGCTGCTTCGGACAATACAATTCCTTTTCGTGCTTGCGCCATTCATGCTTTACTGCTGTCATAATTAACCCCTCTTTCTGAAAAAAATATATGATTTCTTTTTATCGTAAGGGAGGATTATGAAAGATAATTAAAAGCCCCTATGCCAAAAGCATAGGGCTCTTTGTTCACTCGCTTCCACAAGTGCTTTTGTATAAGGATGTACCGCTTCTTTAAGTCGTTTTGATTCGATATTTTCTACGATTTGCCCCTCTTTCATAACGATGATTCGGTCTGTTACGGCTTGTAAAAGTCCGACGTCATGGCTGACGAACACATAGCCGAAGGGTTGTTCCGTATGTAGTTTTTGTAATAAATCTAGCACCAGTTTTTGGTTCACCGCATCAAGGGCTGATGTAGGTTCATCAAAAAGTACTAGTTTAGGATTCATGAGCATAATCCGTGCTAATACAACACGTTGTAGTTGACCACCACTGACTTCGTGAGGGTATTTATGAACCATATTTTCTGGCAAGTCTACTCGTTGCATCCATTTACGGATATCGTCCTTTGCTGATGCCACATCCATGAGATCATAGTTGATATACGGCTCTAAGAGAAATGCTTCTAAGTTCATCCGTGGCGGAATGATGGCCAAAGGATTTTGAAACATCATCTGCATAGAACGATAGATGTCTCTATGGTTTTGGATGGATGTAACATCCTCTCCAAATAGTTTTAGAGTACCAGAAGTAAGTTTTTCTAGCATCGCAATTAATTTGAGAAGTGTACTTTTACCAGAACCACTACCACCAGCAATTCCTACGCGTTCATTGGCAGCTACAGAAAAGGATACATTGTCAACAGCGTGAACCGTATGATTGTGGTTTGTATATTGTTTACAGATATTCTCAAGTTGAATCATACTACACCACTTTCATTACGGAATCTAATAAAATACGAGTATACTCATCTTTTGGGCATGCCATAACCTCTTCGGTAGAGCCTACTTCAACGAGTTGTCCCTTATTCATAACGCCAATGCTATGAGCAATACGTGCTGCAGCCTTGATATTATGGGTTACGATAATTACCGTTGCTCCAAGGGCTTGCGTCACTTCACGTAACAGATCTAACACAGAGGCTTGCACGAGTATATCTAAGGCGCTAGTGGGCTCATCGGCAAAGACAATAGTAGGTTTTAAGATGAGACTCAATGCTATGGCTAACCGTTGTTGCATACCACCACTTAGCTGGAATGGATACGACTGTAATATACGTTCTCCCCCATCGAGATGAACGAGATTAAGCATATCGATAACACGGCTAGCATCATAGCTTTCACCATGGGCACGGAACAAATCCTTAAAATGATTTTCTACGGTCCGATTTGGATTTAAATAGGCACTAGGATTTTGAAAGATCATGGAAATCTCTGTACCACGTAATTTGCGCCAATCGCTATCACTCAAGGTAGAGATGTCGATGCCATTTAACAAAATTTGACCTGTTATAGTAGCTTGTTTCAACATGCCAAAGGCGGCGCTGACTAGCGTAGATTTACCAGATCCGCTTTCACCAACGATGGCAAAGACCTCGCCATTAGGCACGGAGAAGGATATATTGCGCACCGCCTCTTCCGTACCATATGCAATTGTTACATCATCAAATACAATGCAATCCGATTTATTCAATAGTAGAATCCTTTGTTAATAAGTAGTAATCGATAGGATGTGCTGGTACATTTAACCTTATTAGTGGATACAACTGTTGCACTTGGATACAACAAGTAAATATCTGCTACATCATCAACCAAAATTTGTTGTGCTTGTTTAGCAATAGTAGAGCGTTCGTTTTGATCAAATGTTACGGACAATTGGTCGATTAACGCATCTACTTGAGGGTTAGAGTAGCCACCAACGTTTGATTTCGCACCAGTTTTGTAGAATAAGCTGAGGAACCAATAAGGATCATTTGTAGACATGGTAATAACATTACGTTCTACCAAGTCAAAACCATCTGTACCTAGTGTATCCACTTCATCAGGGCTTTGTAATTTCTTAAGCGTTACATTGATACCCGCTTGTTTCAATTCTTGTTGAATTTCTTCGTACATACTAGTGTCTTTACCCCAAACAGCTAATGTTAGAGATAATTCTTTACCATCTTTAGCATACACACCATTTGCATTTTTAGCATAGCCAGCTTGTGTTAAGATTTGGTCCGCTTTAGCTACATCAGTTGTCGCTTTGTTAGCGATTGTATCGTAACCTAGGTTTGCAGAAGGTGGGAATGGTGCTGCACCTGGTGTGGAACCATTACCGATGATTTTCGCCATGGAATCATAGTTAATGATATGAGCTACTGCATTACGTACATCTTTATCATGTAATGGAGATGCTGCAGTTTGGTTCATTTTTAACATGAACACACGAACGCCAGAGATATCTTGGATATTGAAACCATCTTTAAACAAGCTACGGTTAGCAGAGTCCACCTTTTGGATGACGTCAACGTCTTTAGATTGCAATGCCATCGCACGTTTATTGTTGTCTTCGATGTCTTTTACTGTTACAGAATCAAGACCTGGTTTGCCGCCCCAGTAATCTGCAAAGGCTTCTAGTTCAATGGTTTCACCCTTTGTGAAAGATTTAATTTTGTAAGGGCCTGTAAGAACTGGTTTTGTTGCCACGTCCTTAAGATCCGCTGTATCCATGATGACAAACGCAGGTTCTGTTAAGCTAGACAACAAGGAGCCATTAGGCTCTGTTGTTTTGATAATCAAGTTTTGACCATCTACGGTAATGGACTCGATTTTAACAGCTTTTGCGGAACGAGCACTTTGTTTCATAGTGTACTCGATGGACTCTTTTACCTTTTGTGGCGTCATAGGTGTGCCGTTTTGGAATTTTACATTTTCACGGATATGGAATTTCCATGTAGTAGGGTCCACATTTTCCCAAGAATCCGCTAATTGTGGGGCAAATTTCATGTCTGGTGTAACAACAGCTAATGTTTCGCCAGCACCGATACGAGTCAATGTCCACGCATCCCATTCGTGTGTTGGGTCTAATGTTTCACCAAACCAATACAGACCAACATTCATGTGTTTTCCTTGCTTAGCCGTATCACTGCCACACCCCGTCAAGAGGGCCACCATGGACAACACGGCTAAACATACTAATAACCAACGTTTCATACTTTCTCCTTTAAAAATACATCGCCCACTAGGGCTTTCACCATAAAAAATCTATACAAAGCGCAGTTAACGAGATACATCGAGTGCATCGCGCAACGCATCGCCAATATAGTTGAATAAAACAACAGTAATAAAAATGGCAAGCCCTGGGTAAATAAGTAGCCACGGTGCCGTTTGTAGGAAATCTCGGGAACTTAATAAGATTGTGCCCCACTCTGGATCTGGCGGTTGTACACCAATACCGATAAGCGAGAAACTTGCCACCAAGATGATAGCGTCACCGAGATGTTGAATGATTACAATCAATAGGGATGGCAGTACATTTGGCAAAATGTATCGCCACAGGATGCGCAGATTTGATGCGCCCGACATGCGAGCGAAGGTAATGTACTCCGCGTGACGTTCAATCTGTACAAGACCACGTGTAATGCGCGCATATTCCGCCCATTTTGTAATACACAAGGAAATAATGACATTCGGAATGCTAGGTCCCATGATACCGATGAACGCGATGGCAATCACCATATTCGGAAACCCTAACACCAAATCAATCAAGCGAGATAGCCAGCGGTCAATACGAGGCGTAGAAAATCCTGCCAAGCCACCGATGACAATACCGATGGCCCCACTAATGCCAATGATGGTGAAAGCAATCCCTAAAGAGGCTTTACCGCCATAAAGGATGCGAGACCACACATCACGGCCCAGCTGATCAGTGCCTAATAAGTGCGTGCTACTAATATCTTGCAACCGGTCTGCCACATTCGTAGCCTCTGGATTAAATGGAGCTATGTATGGAGCACAGAGGAATACTAAAATCCATAAAGTTGCTAAGACTAACATAATGTATAAGGTGTACGGCTTTTGTCTATTCATAAGAGCCTCCTTGTATAGCGGCCCTTCGTTTAGGGTTTAGCCAATAACTCAATGCATCAATGATGATATTGATAATAATGAACACCAATGTAATCCAAATGATATAGCCCTGCATCAATACAAAGTCTCGCGCCATAATGCCTTGTACCATCATGTACCCAATACCCTTGATAGCGAATACTGTTTCAATAACAGCAGAGCCACCAAGCATAGCGCCCATCGTTACACCCATCATAGGCAATAACATCAGTCCTACATGAGGGAATATATATCGAGTAAATACCATCCACTCTGGTAAGCCTAATGCACGCGCCCCTTGTACGAAGGGACGCCTGGATATCTCTAAAATAGCATTACGCAAGCGACGGATATATAGTCCACATAACCATAGAGCTAATGTAACAGCTGGCAATATATAGGCAGAAAAACCATTTGTGTTCGTTACTGATACAATCTGTAATTTAACGCCAAATAAGTAGAGCAACAATAGGCCCACCCAGAAGCTAGGAATCGCTAAGGCTAGAAACGTCAACAATCGTACACCATGATCCACCCATGAATCCTGATACTTGGCGGACAGCATCCCTAGTGGAACGGTCACTACAATTCCCATGACAAGTGCTAGTGATACGAGGCCCAATGTATTAGGCAAGGCCCCCGATAACAATGTGATTACCGGCATTGAATACAGAATCGATTCCCCAAAATCCCCCCGTACAATTTGTCCAAGCCAACGCACATACTGTTGCCACCACGGATCATTGAGACCTAATTGTTCTCTTAATTGAGCCACCAACACTGGATCAGGCGTGGCACCCACGAGATTAAATTTCATTGCCACCGGGTCGATAGGCGACAATTTAATCAATACAAATGTACCGATAGTAACAACTAGTAAAATACCAACTATACTCACCAAACGCTGTAATAATAGTCGATACAATCCATCACCTGCCTTCTTTATCACAAAATAGCTATATTTTTATTCTATCAATGTAATATGCACATAGATATACCCATACAGGTATTTAGAATCGTTATCATTATGAAAGTTTTGCATACCAACAAAAACAGCCCCTCATACGAGGAGCTGTTTATATAAAACCCTTACATTTCATGCGAGTACTGCACTGTAGATCGCATGCCATTCCATCAAGAATAGTTTGTATCAGGCTGTATTATTTCATATGTGATTTTGGTGCAACTGTATTAGCAATGATCGCTTTTGCCATATCGCGATTTACAGGACGTTCAAAGTACATCGCATGGTTTTGACCATCTTTTGTCCAACCAGCGAAGTATACCATTTTTTCGCCACCTTTGAAAGTAACCTTTGTACCGTTTACCTTTTCTGTAGCTGTAACGCGATAATCCTTATAATTACCACTGATATCACCTTTTGTAGTACCTACGCGATACACAATACGTTTGCCTGCCGCTTGGTTCCGCGTTGTATCTTCACCAGCTTGGTAAACATACACAACTTGCAAAACATCTTTATTGATTGTGCTTACAGACTCAACATTATAGCCTATAGGCAATACCTTAGGCAATTGAGGTGTAATATTCATGTATTTAGCAGCTTCATCAATAGTGCTAAACTCATGAATAGGATTTGGCATGCCAACCATTGGCGCTACCTGTTCTGCAACTGCAGGTTTAGCTGGATCTGGTTTTACATCAAAAGTACCTTGTGCACCAGCAACAGTGTAAGAACCTACACAAGCACACGCAACTGCCATTAATACAAATTTTTTAACCATGAGTATAATCTCCCTTCGCGTAACATAAAAATTATTAAAAACACATTTATTTTTGTATGTGATTTTTTTCCTCAACAATATTACGGATAATAGCCTTTCGCCATATCTCGTGTAACGGGGCGATAAAAAAATCTAAAGAATGATTTTTGTCCATCTTTTCATCCACGATGCAAGATAAACCATTTTGTCACTGCCTTTGAAAAGTAACCTTTGTACCATCTACACTTTCAGTTTCTATAACCTTATGAATTTTATGGTCACCACTGATATCACCAGTTAACTTAGATGAACGATATATAATATATGCGCCTCCATCTTGATTATAACATGGCTCCGCACCAAATTTGTAGACATACACAACTTGTAATATATCTTTCTCTAAAGTGATGACAGATTGAATATTAAAGCCTACAGGTAACAACTTTGGCATCTGTGGTGTAATATTCATATACTCCGCCGCTTCTTTAACTGTGGTGAACACATGTACAGGACTCGGCATAATAAAATTTGGTTCCGTTGGTTCAACTGAGATTCCACCAGTCATAGGCACAGAACGATCCCCAACAGATGGCTCGTGAGCACTAGTAATGCTATAGAAACCAATAGCTGCACATGCTAAAGAAGTCACTAGTAATGTCTTTATCTTTGTTGTCATAACAACAATCTCCAAAAAAAGCAAGAATACTGCCTATATCATTTTAAAAAGCTTAGTATTTAGCCTATTATTTCTTATGTACCATAAAACCTGCCGCTTGTTGGTTCGCCATGATGGTTACATCAGAGATTTGCAAGCGTTTAGGTTGGTTTGTTACATATAGTACTACATCGGCTACGTCTTCTGGTTGAACAGCCTCAATGCCAGCATAAACGGAAGCTGCTCTTTCAGCATCTCCGTGAAAGCGAACTTCACTAAATGGAGTTTCTACGATACCTGGTTGAATGGTAGTCACCTTAATATCTGTAGCTATGGTATCCATACGAATGCCATCGGCCAACATTTTGACAGCTGCCTTAGTAGCACAGTAAACGGCACCGCCTGGGTATGCGTAAATCCCAGCTGTAGAACCCATATTTACAATATGACCTTCATTTTTATCAATCATGAAAGGTAATACTGCCTTTGTTACATAAAGAAGTCCTAATACATTCGTATTAATCATTGTGACTGCATCTTCTACGGTACTATCTTGAAATGGATCGAGTCCCTGTGCCAGACCTGCATTATTTACAAGTACATCAATGCCACCAAAAGCTTCGATAGCTGGTTTTACCTTAGCATCTACATCTTCACGTTTGCTCACATCAAGTACAAGCGTATCCACACGAATGCCATATTGTTGCTCAAAAATCTTCCTTAATCGCCGCCAAGCGGTCTGCACGACGACCAGCAATCAATACATTATCTCCATCTTGAGCGAAAGCACGGGCACACTCAAGGCCGATACCAGAAGTAGCACCTGTAACGAAAATTTTGCGGTTCATATGTATTCCTCCTTCTATTTAACAGTGATGACAGGGGCGGAAAAAAGACACGCTATCGCGCAAGCGGGACCCGAAGTCTTTTTTCCGCCCCTATCATCACAAGCTTTAAATACATAGGTCCTGAATTACATAATGAAACGCAAAGATTTTCATTGCTAAACAAAGAAAAGGAGTAATTCAGGACCTCTATCAGATTGTGTCCTCTACGGTAAGGCCAAAGTCGGTTTTGGAAGCCCATCTGGACCTGTTTTTAAATACGTTATCCTTATTTCCCGCAAAGATTTTTGTTACGGGGAAAGGGAAAGTTGTAATTCAGGGCCTCAATTATAATTTATGTTTAGTGGATCCTTCTTTTGGATTTGTATCGATTGTTTTACCAAGTTCGGTTTCATTTATATCTTGGATTTCATAGCCCCAGCGTTTTAGCATGGTTTGTTGTTCTTGTTTTAGGAAATCGAAGAATTGAATGCGATGTTGCTCGGGGCTTTCATAATATCCAATTAAAGCAGTCCGATATTCTACTTCACGAGATTTTGTTATCGTAATTGGGCATAATCCATTCTGAATAAGGTTCCCATTCATCATGAGCAGAGCGGTTCGTTTATTGCCATCGCCAAAGAACTGGTTACGAGCCATCTCGGCATATAATAGAAGCGATTGTTCCAACGGATTATCCTCTAGCTCTTGGCACCTAGCTATTAATTCGTCCCAACAGGAATTTAAATCCAAAGGATTAGGCGGTGTGTAACTTGTACCACCTATAGCTACTGGTGCATTGCGAAAACCACCAAATCCTAGGCGGTTCTCACTTTCAGAAACCAACTTATTATATTCGATAGTCACTAACTTATTAATCTGAAATCGTTTTAACCGCAAATCCTCTATCAAGGCTTGCCAGCCACGATTAATATTATCTATCTGTCGAGTCTCACTCACACTGAGCCCCGCCACAGAAGTACCACACACAATCGTCTCAACCTGCGGATACGTCGCCGTGTTACCCTCCATCTGAGCCATATCAAACACAAACTGAGCACGCAACTTCTCAGCAATAAACAATGCCAAATCAAAACCTACATAACCATTACTATCAGCAGTCACAACATCACCTCCCTACGTCCATTCAACTATGATATGTATAACACCATTTTACCATATTTCTACTTGTATTATTTCAACGAATATGTTGGCACTAATTTAAGGGGAAGCATAAAAAGATTGGGCCTATGGCTATATCGACTGTAGAGATAAGAAAGGCCCCCTTTCGAAAAACGACTTTGGCCCTGCGGAGGCCGCAGGCCGGAGTCAGACCCGGCCGGTGGAGTTTTTCGGAAGGGGTCCTTTCTACTACGGCAATTAAGCTAAGGGCCCAATCTTTTTATGTTCTATTTTAAATGCGCCAACATATCGTTGAGAACTTCCATACAATCCCCAACAATCCCATAGTTCGCGTGTTGGAATATTTCCGCCTTCGGATCGTTGTTAATAGCCACGATTGTATCGGCACCGGAGATGCCGCTTACGTGTTGGATAGCGCCAGAGATACCAAATGCCAAGTATAGTTTAGGGCTTACGGTTTTACCTGTTTGGCCTACTTGGTATGGCAATTCAATCCAGCCTTTTTCAACGAGTGGACGGGTAGCGCCTACAACGCCACCGATGGCATCGGCGAGTTCGTAGAGTTTATCAAAGTTTTCCTTTGAACCCATACCACGACCGCCAGCTACGATGATATCCGCTTCTTGGATATTATAACCAGACTTGCTGAATGGAATAAAATCTAGTCGTTTAGGTGCGAATGTCTTCGGACTTGAGGTCAAATTGTTCAAGTTGGATACGGCCCCAACTGTCCGCAATGCGCTCAGGTTTTTTGAATACATTAGGACGAACAGAGCCCATTTGTGGACGATGGTTTGGCGAAATAATTTCTGCCAAGATATTGCCACCTAAAGCAGGACGGGTCCATTCTACAAGGCCTTCTTCTGTATCTACGGTTAGGATAGTGCAATCTGCTACAACGCCATTTTGCATGCGACCAGACATGCGCGGTGCTAAGTCACGACCATTATTGGTAGCGCCAATTAAAAGGATATTCGGTTTATGGTCTTCAAAGAAATCCGTCAATACCTTTGTATAGCCATCTGTTGTATAGTATTTCAAGAGGGGACTTTCAAAAACGTGAACAATATCGGCGCCATGAGCCACAAGTTCCTCCGCCTCAGCTTGTACGTTTTCACCGAGGAGCATGACTTGCACGAGCTGGCCCAGTTCCTTGGCGATGCGGCGGGCTTGACCGATAAGTTCATACGTAACTGGATGCACTACGTCATCGATGGTATCAGCTACGACAAAAACGTCTCTGTATTCATCAAAATTTATCATTATCGGTCACCTCCTTCGGAAACAGCATCAGCTTTAGCGGCCTCTGCAGCAAATGTATTAGGATCTACCGCCTTAGGTTCGCTAGGCACCACGCTTTCAACAGACGCAGCTCGCTGTACTGGGTCATTTACGTCAATGCCCTCATCGTCTTGCGCCTCTACAACCGGTGTGTCATTTGGCACCAAAAGGTGTGCGAACTTTTCAGGCTTGATGTGGTACGCCAATTCGAGCACCTTTTTGGCACCTTCGTCGACGGATGAAAGCATTTCTACCTTGCCACGAAGCGGTGGTTGGTATACCTTGCGTACCCGTGTTGGGGAACCGGTAAGGCCAATGCGGCTTTCATCAATATGAGGCATATCACGCAAGGTAATATGATTAATAGTATATCGTTTCGCGTAAATGGAGCTCCAAAGGCCAGGTTGACGTGGCTCGTTAAGTTCGGCTGTCGTCGTCACAAGCAATGGCAACGGAGCTTCAATCACTTCATAACCGTTCTCGTGCTCCCGCTTTACAATCGCCTTTTGAGAGGCTTGGTCTACGGAAAATTCACAAGCATAGGTAGCTTGCGCCATACCGAGTTCCTCTGCGATTTGAGGGCCCTACCTGTGCTGTATCGCCATCGATAGCTTGTTTTACCGCAGAAAAATGAGTTTGGAACTGACGGTTCATGGTTCGTTGAATATGACGAATAGCGGATGCAATCGTATAACTTGTAGCCAATGTATCGGCACCACCAAAGGCACGATCTGTTACGAGCACCGCATCATCAGCGCCTAACGCCAAGCATTGACGCAATGCCTCTTCGGCTTGTGGAGGCCCCATGGTCACAACCGTAACGCGACTGCCTTCAATTTGGTCTTTCACAGTTAAAGCCGCCTCAAGCGCGTGCATGTCGTAAGGGTTTACAATACTAGGCAGACCTGTGCGGATGAGATTATTTGTTTCCGGATCTAGTTTAATTTCCGACGTATCCGGTACTTGTTTTATACAGACTAATAATTCCATGCACTCACCCCTGTCTAAACTCTACGCCCTTGGCGTTACGAGGATATTTCCAAGTCTTAACAACACTGTGTCCACATAATACGCGACATGTGCCACATTCGAGACAGCCCGCAAAATCAAAGGCTAGCTTGCCATCTTCTTGTAATGTATATAGTCCTGCAGGACAACCATTCACGAGCTTCATCGCCTCTTCGCGGCTTACGCTTTCACCATCAATAATGATGTGAGGACACGTTTCATCTACATAATATTTATTCGCGCCCAAACGCTCTTCTAATTTCATAGGGAACGCACCCTTTCCATGCATCACGAATCAATCTGAATAGGCCTACATCCTTGACGCGGCGTAACAATTTTTTCATCAATGGCACCGCACCGTCACCATTTACGGTGAATACATCACGCATAAGATTGTTTACAAATGCAGGATACTCATTAAAAATACGCGGATTAGAGGCCAAGAATTTCGGCATATTTTTATACAGTTTCATATCGCGACGCAACCAAGACGCCTTGATTTGTTTTTCGTACAATTTAGTAACGCGATCCATATTTTCGTCGCGTAGCGCCACGTTGACCGCCTCAGCCGCGCACATGCCGGACTCGATAGCCAGATCCATACCACGAATCGTGTACCCCTAGATTCATACACATCCGCGCCGCATCACCAACGATGATGTAACCCTTGCCGCCCAATTTTGGCATCGCTTTATAACCGCCTTCAGGCACAAGATGCGCGCTATGTTCCTTTAATTGACCATTTTTCAAAAGCGGTGCAATTCTAGGATGACTGGTGAAAGCCTCCAACATTTCGTCAACTGATTTATCCGCCAAGCCGATGTCCTCAAGGCCTACTACCATGCCTACGGAAAGGCTGTCCTTGTTCGTATATATAAAGCCGCCGCCTAGTAGACCATCTGTCATATCGCCCAACGTGAGCCATGCCATGCCTTCATCACTAGATAACATAAGGCGATTCTCGAGGTCCTCTTTTTTGAATTTATATACCTCTTTCACACCCACAGCCATCGTCTTAGGATCGGTTGGTCAGCTAAACCAGCCTCTTCTAAAAGCACTGTGTTAGCACCTTCTGCGATGATAACGAGTTTTGCATACACCTCGTCATCGTGACAACGTACACCTACAACGCGACGTTTTTTACCTTCCCCTTCGGTGATGAGTTCCGTTACCTGTACATTAGAAACGAGCAAAGCCCCTTTCTTCTCAGCCTCTTCGGCCAGCCATTTATCGAATTTAGCACGCAACACAACATAGGATTCTTCATTTTCTTTTCACATCTTGGTAACTATATTCGATGGTCGTCATCTCATTGCCAGCACCGATGGAAATGCGTTCCTTTGTCACCTTTCTTTCAAGAGGCGCACGATCCCTAAAATCCGGTACCAATTTCTCTAGAGAATGCGTATAAATACGGCCGCCCATCATATTCTTAGCACCTGGCGCCATCCCGCGCTCAATGACCAACACCTTCACACGTCTGCTCCGCCAAACGTAACGCCGCTGCAGCACCCGCCGGCCCTGCCCCCACGACGATAACGTCAAATCTCTCATTTCGATCTATTGCCATATACTCAGCTCCTTTTTTTATGAAAGCCTAACTTACATAAGTCTATATATTATATATTCACGATACAGATTGAAAATACCTTTTTAACATACCACATGTACATGAAAAATTTATAAGAAATAAAAAATGGGTCGAGACCAGCTCATCAAGTATGCTCGAAAAGACATACCGCAATAGTATTATAAAAATGTATCAGAGACTAATCAAAGGACATTTTCATAAAAAAATTAAAAAGGATATAAGACTATATTTAACTTTAACTCCGTTAGCAACCATATTATCCCCTGTTGCTTATAAAACTAATTGAAAGCCTGTGAAACGCGGGCCTTTTCTAGCACAAAAAGGTTTCTTGCGTGGAGGTGTGGGCTTCTAAAAACGACTTTGCCCTGTTCTCTACACTTAAAGTTTTTGGAGAGGCAGTGACGACTTTCAAAAGCTGACTTTGGCCCTGCGTAGCCCGAAGGGCGAAGTCAGACCCGGCCGGTGGAGCTTTTGGAAGTCCCCACTGCCATCCCCCATAAAAAAATTTATAAATTTTCCTAGCTTTCACATAAAAATTAGCGTATGATAAATGTAAGTAATATCTCTATACGGAGCAAGACGCGTATATAATACGACCGCATAATGCAAGACCACGGTCAAAGTAAGGCACTCAACATTTTGGTATTTACCTCAAGGAGGCCATATGGATCCGCAAAGAATTCTGAAAGCATTATCCAATCCACATCGGTTAGATATTATATTGTGGCTAAAGCACCCAGAGCAAGAATTCGGTGTTCAAGTACACTCTAAAACTCTCATCGATTTTCCAAACAGCGTTAGCGTTAAGAGTATTCAAAAAAACGCTGTGGTGTATCGCAATCGTCTGTATCTACATTTATGACTATGTTAGAGCGTGCAGGCCTTGTGGAATCGCGAAAAATTGACCAATATACCTATTATAGGCGCAATGAAACAGTTATCCGTGAGTTTGGCGAATGGTACAACAAAGAAGTATCCATCCAAGCCGATAATATCGACAAATTATTGGAAACAGTAACCTTAGACGACACATCCTATCCATCAACAGAGGATAGTTCTATGCTAAATCAACAACAAAGCATAGGCATATCTACTAAGGGACTAGACTATGAAAAAGATAATACCTAAA
>BNJU01001486.1_pt1 | contig 68575 bp, 89 predicted proteins | sample 8539281 | NCBI WGS metagenome assembly BNJU01 (sample SAMD00202456, study PRJDB9452) | human saliva metagenome | isolation source: human saliva | place: Japan | reverse complement strand
AATACGTATTGCTCGGTGTTGGTTAGTTAACCTTGTCGCGATTTCGAGTAATGCGTAAACTCGCCGACACTGGTGCTGTCATCATTGTCATCACCCACGACGCTGAACTTCGTTACCGAGGTCGCCGACCATAAAGCGTTCGCCCGACCAAATCAACGCTCACAACGCAAACGCTCACCAACCGGAAAGAGAGGAAAGCGTTTCTTATGTCATAGCTAACGCGCTATACACTGCCAGCGCCAGAACCTTTTTATCATCTTCGACGTCTAAGTGGAGCGGATGACGGTGGTGGTTTCATCGTTCCGCTGTTTTTGGGTGGTTTTCGGGGTGTGTCAAGACATCGTTCGCGTGTGATGATGGGGTATGATCATCGCGTAATAATATAGCTATTATTCTTATGTTCTTGAGTCGGGCGCGTCCGTCAAAGATGCGGCCAGCGTGTTTCATGCTCGGATAGATGGGTCAGAAAACTTCTTTGCTCGTTATCGTTCGCGGCTTTTGGTAAACGCGGTAAAACCAGGTCAATTTATTCTACATACTATGCCTAGTAAAACCGCTGGCATGGTTGATTCGATTTGTTCCACGCGTATGGTTAACGACAAGGATGATTAACGGAAGAGTCACCAATACTCATCTCGTGATTATTTGGTTCGGTAGAAAGATCCTGATGAAACTATCTAGCGTGGCAACGATATGGCGTATCGAAAAAGCTGGATTGTTCAACTCAACCAGCAAACGGGCCACGGTGTTCGCATTGTTTCGTCGATCACCAACGAGTTACGCTCGACCATCCATCTCTGACAAAAGAGTGCGAGGTTATCGGTTGATTGACGATCATTCACGGTGCACCGCGTATTTACGTGCTTTTCTGAAACTCCACCACGGGCGTATTGTTGTGATAGTTTTACCCGTTGTCAGTATTTATGGTGTTCCTCACAACATTGACCGATAACGGTTGTGTGTATACCGTTGTTTTTCTGCGGTAGACGTCTATCAGCCCAACGCGTTTGAAATGTTAACAGATCTTTCGCGTCCAGCAGCGTAATGGATTGCCGTATCATCCAACACAAGATTGAAAGGTTGTGGCAGACCCCGAACAGCCGGTGTACGCGCGTGGTATCCATCGAGTATTGATCAGCTTAATACATGGTTAGACGAGTTTACACACGTATAACCGCGAGCGTTCTCATCGTGCCTTGCACGGGATGATTCGTGAGTGCAGTATACGAACATTGAAGTTAGTGCACGTATCGATATCGACCATGTCGGTCGAGTCCGCTATATCGCGGACGCGTATGGACGAGTCACCGATATAAAGGACGAATACCGTATTTAGGCTGAGTAAAAAACGTAAGAATTGGTCCTGTTATTCTCCTGACCTGCGGCAACCATGTCATCGCGTTGACAGACAGATTCAACAACCGGCTGGCTTGAACTAGAACAAACAAAACCAACAAACCTCACCAGCAACCACCATCACAGACAAAACGGTTCGATGTCTTGACACATACCCGCAAAACAACAAAATGTGCCAAAACACCGGAACGATGTTCTGACACATGACAGTGGAGCGGATGACGGAATCGAACCCATGTAATCAGTTTGGAAGAGACTGAGGCTCTCGTCGCATTGAGCTACATCCGCAGACAAAACACAGCAGTAAAACCGCACAGAATGCAAACTTCTTAAATGCTGGAGCGTTGCTATGCAGCAAAATCATGCAGCATGTTTTATTATTGGTAGTCGTGACCGCCTCCGGCAGTATGGCGGTTTCGAAACTTTTGTGGAAAATCTTGTTCTTCATCGAAAAGAACAATGAGATTGCTACCGCGGTCGCATGCTACAACGCGCCCACCACTACCCACGATCGATTTCCACGGCGCCGATTGTTTGCCCAGCTAATCAATCCGCCGAACCTGATTCTGCCTCGCGTCATCGCTCACGACACCTTCGCCTGAACGCGCTCAGTCTAGTCGATATGATGTTCCGCAATTGCGCATCCCAGTATTCATCATTCTTGGTAATACCTACTTCCAGCTCACAGTCGGTGCATGCCATCACGGCAATCCATAAACGTGGTACTGCTTTTTCGTCAACCCTGATGACTGGAATTCAAAAAGAGCAAACACAAACCCAGCAGAGCTATCTGAAATACGCGGAAAAATGTCATGGCGCGTCATGTTGATGTTATTGTTAGCGATAATCAAGGCATCCAAGACCATATGAAACGCAACTATCCTGGCGTAAACACACATTTATTGCGTACGGCACAGAAACCCAACAGACGCATTTCCAACCGCGCATAGTGAGGATGTTCGCGCGTGGTTCAGCGAGCATAATCTGAAATGCACAGGAATATATCTGTTGTTGGTCGTTTTGTTCCGGAAAATAATTACGAAGCCATCATCAGCGAATACATGCAGTCAACGACCAAAAACCGCTCGTTATTATCTGTAATCATGAGGGGAACGCGTATTCGAGACGCTTACAGCGCACTCAATTCACTACGGATCCGCGCATTAAATTTGTCGGTACGGTCTACAACAAAGAGCTGCTCACGTACATCCGCCAAAATGCTTTTGCATATATTCACGGTCATTCGGTTGGAGGAACTAATCCGGGGCTGCTTGAAGCCTTAAGCTACACCGACTTAAATCTCATCTTAAATGTGAGCTTTTAATCATTCGGTTGCGAAAAATCGAGTGCTGTACTGGAAAATTGACGGTATGGATGACGCAGACAAAACCGCTGATCAATCCCTCTCACCCACATGCTGTGATTAATCATGCGGAAACGATGCTCTGCAGATGAGGCGCAACCTTTGGCGTTCAGGCTCGGCAGATTATTGCGAACGAGTACACGTGGGATAAAATTGTCAGCCAATATGAGCAGCTTTTTATAACAGGGCAGGCGAGCGCTGCTATGAGCGCTACGGCATTTGCGCAGACTGAGACGAGCGCTGCTATGGGCGCTTACGCCATCTCACGCAAACTGATAGAGACAGCGACACGAGATTGACGAGCGTAAAGATTGACACGAAGATCGGTAGAGAGGTAGCAGGGAAAGGCGCTGATACAGATACCGAACCCACGCTAAGGAACACCAACCACCCCACACAGGAAACACACAGTGAAAGTCAATATTCTTCTATCCACATATAACGGCGAAAAATATGTGCGTGAGCAAGTCGAAAGTATTCAAAAACAAAGTTTTACCGACTGGAATCTTCTCATCCGCGATGACGGTTCTAGCGATAATACAGCCGAAATTATTCGCTCTCTCGCTACCCAAGACGAGCGTATCCGTTTTATCAACGACGCACGTTACCAATGTGGGTGTTATCCGTTCCTTCTGAACTGCTCACATACGAAAAAGCGGACTATTATCTCTTCTGCGATCAAGATGATTATTGGTTGGAAGATAAAGTGCGCGCTCAAGTGGAGGAGGCTCGCCAACATCCGCAGCATATTCCTCATATGAACTATATGGACCCTGTGGTTGTGGATGCGAACTTAAAAACGCTCAACCCCAGCATGATCCGCTCTCAATCCGGACATGCTAATACTGAGCTTGTTCAAGAACTCACCGAAAACAGTGTTACGGGGGGCGTGGCTTTAATTAATCACGCGCTCGCAGAAAAATGGGTAAATGTGAGCGACAACATTATTATGCATGATTGGTTCCTCGCCCTATGTGCAACAGCAACGGGAACGTTAACTTTTATTGATAAACCGGGTGAGGTTGTATCGCCAGCATGAAGCGAACGTTTTTGGGGAGCGCGAACATGGTCGAAGAAGTTCGCCACTTTTTCGAATCCTTGCGCTTTGATCAAGCAAAAATTGGCGGGCTTATTACATCTTCGCAAAAGCAAGCACAGTATGTTCTTGAACAGGAACGCGAAAATATTCTCGCAGGAAAATCAGCGCTTGATGCGTGCTTATATTCACGTTCCGAGCACCTTTCCTTCAGCGCCTATGCATAATAAAGCGTTTTCAGTTGCGCAAAAATAAGTTCCTCAGCATCCGTTTTCTTTTGATTTTGATTAAACCAGATGGGGTTATGGTCTATGGTAAAGAAGAAAAATAAACGTTTCACAATCGGCTAGCAAACTGTTGCGTCGATGCGATTATTGCAACTTCTACAGTTGAGCAGATTTCATTGCGGATGCTCAGCGTGCAGTTAAGCGTTCATCCTTGGAAATATGCGTGGCGTTGCGGTTCTTCTTCGCGTTTTTAACGATTCTGTACGGTATTGGTCGCGATCATTGCTTTTCATCACACAGCTGATGCTATTTGGTTTCTTTCGCGCGTTCAGCCGGTAGGATGGGCGCTGATTAGTTGGTGCGTGACGACTATTACTTTGATTTCCTTTGCTGATTGCTGTGATTGAATCTCGATGGTGCAGTCCGGGAGCGTTGGCGTAGTTTTGCTGCTGTTGAACAGCTATTGTCGGACTGTCCATTTTGTCTCACGAAATACGGTGGGACGACAGTTGTTTTCGGATCGAGCAGCGTTTATGCGAACGGCATTAACGCCGGCATTATTTGTGCGATGGGCGCTTTAGGTGTTTTCCTCGCTGTGCATATAACAACGTTGATTTTTACTAAAAAGACCTCGCCTTTTGAATGTTTTTACGCGCAGCTGGGCAGCATTAACGCTCGTGGTTGAACTTAGCGGTCTTGATTGTGGCGATGTTCGCGGTTTTGATTTCAGAGCGCTCGGGAAAATCTTGGCAGGTGTAGGGCGTTCTTCTGTTGTGTGCCGAAAAATATGAGCTATGAGCGGGCATACGTCAGTATGTATGACCCTGCACCTTAATCTAAAAATACATGAATCGGAGAGTTAAAATAACTGAATTTTAGTTTTCTTTCCTCAAAATCACCAAGATTTTTAATTTGTTGCTTGATGAGATGATATTGTTCAGATGAGGTCTCTGGGGGAGTACATATTTAGTTGAACGTCCTTTGCTCACTATTTCTATATATTTTTCCCAAGAAGAGCTTTTTAAGTTTTCTCTGAACTTATACTCTGTCATTAGGGTAGTTTTCAATTACATCATTTTTGCTAATACTTCCATTTTCGATTATAAACTTGAGAATGGTTTTTCATCCTCGTTAGCATCTTCGTATGAAGATAGCAAATCAACTTTCAAATAGTAAACTATAGTACTATCGAAAGTGGTTGTGACTTCTGGAATTTTTAACTTGTACTTCTCAGACATCGTCAAAATTTTTAGATCCTCTTGAACCAGCCTTTTCAGACATTCCTATTCTTCTGAATAATGATGAAATTGTACTATTTCGTGTTTTTGATGTGCTTCCATGTATAAACTCTGGGATAGAGATTTTCATCTTGCCAGGATTTTTAAATTCGTAGAAATCATTATATGAGGTAATGATAATTGGAGAATCGAAATCATAATAAGCGTGCATTAGGCAGTTGACCAACGCTCAGGGCAGATTTCAGATAAATCCTTCTTAAAAGGTAGACGATGTGCAGATTTGTCGTTTAGCTCGAATCTATCGTTTGTTGTAGCGGTTATTTTCTTATATGTTAGTTTGAAGAAATCGTACATGTTCAAATCGGGATACATCACTATCTCCGGTCGAAACTCTGTCATCCCACCTTGCAGAAAACGAGTTATCTTTTTCAAAAGTAATCTAATTGGAATTTAGAGTAACGAGAAATAATGAAATTATCCAAAAATAGCAATCCGCCTGCTGTCAATTTATAAGTGCTCGTCAGTCTCTATCCTTCTTAAACACACCAATCTCAGTTAAGAAGGCTCTGGGCGCATATTGATATACTTTGTTATTTCCGCTCAAATCGATTAATAGTTTTATAGTCTTCAATTGTTTCGATATTAAGGTCGCTTTCGTCGTAGTTAGTTAGAGTTCGCTATCAATATCATCGTGAGAACTTACCACAGATATTTTAGTTCTTCTCTGTCGAGTCTAACGTCGTCCCTCCTCCTAGTCTTTTATAAGATTGTCTAAAAATCATTCTTTAGATGGACAGGCTTTTTGGTCACTACTAGCTTCTTCTTATAGTTATCACAGAGTTGGCGATTTTTACCAGGGATGTCTCACATACCAATGTCATTATCTGTTAACAAATTGCAGCTGACTTTTTTGTTTATCTCGCAGCTAGAGCAAAACAAATCATCTCGATTTTCTGAGGATCATGTACTGATATGGATCTTCATTTTTCTCATCAATTCCTAAAATGATTTTTCCGCCGTTGGTATTAGCGAAAGCGAGTAAGTTTCCAGAAAGAACTCAGGGCGCATGCTTTTTGTGCTTTTTTATACTCTAAACTTTTTCCTTCAGATCTTAGTTCTACGCTTTCCTCCTATCTTTAAATGATTTTTACAATCGTACGAATATCGCGCGCGATTGTTTTTCGAAAAACACTCAAAATTTTGTTGATTTTAAGCAGTTTATGAAGAGGAAAAATAAGAGGGAAAATGATAATCACGCGAAAATCGCGATTATTCTCTGCCAAATATTATTACAGAGTGTGATGTTAATCATGGCACATCTCTTAGGACATCTCGAGTTCTTAGAACATATCCAGTAGAATAAGTCGATGGAACAGGTGTGCGAGAAATATTCCTCGTTCGTCAAACCAATATCTTTTGGAGAGAAACGTGATTAGAGGTTTTAAAGATTTTATTTCCCGCGGCAACGTTGTTGATATGGCAGTCGGTGTTGTTATGGGTGGCGCAGTAAACCGCTAGTTACTTCTATTGTTGAGAACTTCATCAACCCATTGGTAGCTATGATTTTTCGGCAAAGCTAGATATGTCTGATTTGTTGAAGTTTCACTTTTTAATGGTGTCAACTATTTTCTTTCGGCGCTATTTTGACTGCTCTGATTAACTTCCTGATTATTGCTGTTGCTGCTATTTCTTCATCGTTTCTGTCTATAGAGTAAGTTTAGGATATGACTGCTAAGCAGGAAGCTGCTGAAGAAGCTGCTGCTGAGCCAAGCGCTGAAGAAGTTCAGTTAGCTACTTTGCAGGAGATTCAAGTGACCTGCTCAAGGCTCAGAAGAACTAGTAGCTAGCTTTATAGAGTAATCCTCTCTGGCTGAAGTATTTCGAACACGAGAATAACGTGTTTTACGCTTTTTGCTGGGGAGGGATTATTGTATTCAGCATAAGCTTGGTGACTTGTTCTCGTTTTCACCGTTTTGCTTAGTCCTTAGACTTAACGGGAGCTGTATTCTCAACAACACACTTTCGCGTGAAAATTGATAGTGCAGCCTACTGCAACGGTATACGACCTTTTCTAGATGCAGTGTAACGCTGATTCGTCTAAATTTTTCTGCTGGTTGAGTTCGCGGGGTTTTTAGGTTGCGGGTGTGACTAGCGGCTGTTTCTCACAATCAGGCTTCACACTGCGTTAAAATCGGAGGGCTATTGCTCGACGATACTGGCTTAACCGATTCATACACCCGTTAGTGCCGAGTTTTGATGCGCAAAATGGCTTCAAAACTGGCATATCGGTTGCGCGTATCGGCTTCACGACTAACTAGAGTTGTTCACGCGCTGAAGGCAAAAAGAAAATGTGCCAAACCATCTTTCACACCGTTATGTTTTGACACTTGACAGCCGGAGGAATCAACTGGAACCTACTGGGCAACATCTTCTGCTCAACACCGCTAAAAACAGAAAAGTTGAAAACCCAGCACAACCCCACTAAGTCCGAAGAACCATTAAGCCTGACTCGCCTCCTGGAATACCTCATGTCCCTAGCATCACGAAGAACCCCGCGCCCCTCATTTTGTATGGCGCTCCGTATACACTCTGTTTTTCTTGGCGTGTTTTCGCCCGCGGATACAGAGCGCTTCACCTGCAGGGATGGGGCACCCGCAGCACAACATAAGGGGAGAATGCTAGGCACTTAAGGAAGAAAAAGAACGCAATTATTGCTGAGTATGCAACTCACGAGGTGACACAGGTCTCCTGAAGTTCAGGTTGTATTGCTCACCAAGCGCATCAACGATTTGACTGCTCACTGAAGCGAGCACAAAGCATGATCACCACCTGGTCGTGGTCTTTGCTTATGGTTGGTGACCGTCGTCGTCTGCTTGGATATTTGCGCGATGTGGGACATTCAACCGTTACCGTTCTTTTGATTGAACGCCTCGGTTTGCGTCACTAAAGTCTTCGTGCCCAAACTATAAGCTTGGGGCTCTTTTGCATTACAGACGTAGGTACCAATCGGGGAGAGGGTCTCCACACTGAATGCAAAAAGAAAGAAGCAAAGAGGTAGTTGAATAATAAGGAGAGAACCCTTGCAGGATCCTGAAAATTAAAGCAGTAGAAGCCGTTATCGATAACGGCGCATTTGGCAAGCGCACATCCCGCTTCGAGACGGACGTCTCGCCCAGCAAGCTGATGGGGCAGTAGCAGCTTATCTTGACGGAGAAACCATGATTCTCGTCTACCACCACCGCTGGTAGCAGCCCAAAGAAAAATTATGATTTCTTCCCATTAACTGTAGATGTTGAAGAGAAGATGTATGCAGCAGGTGGGATTCCTGGGCTCTTCTTCCGTCGCGAAGGTCGTCCATCTACAGAAGCAACTTTTGGCCGCTCGTATTATCGACCGCCCATTGCGTCCACTCTTCCCACACACTTCGTAACGAAGTGCAGGTTGTGGAAACCGTTTTGTCTATCCACCCAGATGATGGCAGATGACATGGTTGCCATGAATGCTGCATCTGCATCGACTCATGATCTCTGGTTTGCCATTTAGTACGCATCTGGTTTGCGTTTGGCTTTTGATTGATGGTCGCGGGTTGCTTTCCACGCTGGTCTGAGCGTGAACGCGCTGTATTTGAGCTGGTTGTTGCTAGTCGCGTTATTGAAAATGGCGATGTTGCTATCGCTATGATTGAAAGCGAGTGCTGGCAAGAACGCGTGGAACCCTCATTTATACAGAAGGCCAGACCACGCCAGATGAGACTGTTGTAGCAGGCGGTTTGGAAGCCGCTGGCTTATTCATTAAGGTTCTGTGCGAAGCTCAGAAACGAGTTGAAGGCTCTGGCCGCTAAGGCGATACCCAAGGAGTTCCAGCTCTTCCCAGAGTACACAGACGAACTCTACGCTCGCATCGACGAGATTGCCTCACGCAGATTTGAACGAAGCTTTGTCTATCGCAGAAAAGCCGCCACGTCAGGATCGCATTTCGAGATTAAGCAGGTAGTAAAGGATACTTCGCTTCTGAATTCCAAGACATGGATGAGGGCAGAGAAAGACAAAGGAGATCGGCAACGCATTCAAGGAACTGCAGCGCCAGATTGTTCGCCGTCGTATCCTCACCGAAGTTACCGTATCGATGGTCGGTTTGCGCGATATTCGCACCCCTGTCTGCAGAGGTAGACGTTATTCCTCGCGTTCACGGTTCTGCTTTGTTCCAGCGTGGTGAAACCCAGATTTTTGGGTGTTACTACGCTCAACGTGCTGGAAGATGGAACAGCAGGGTAGATGCTCTGGTTCCCATCTCAACCACCAAGACATACATGCACAACTATGAGATGCCCATACTCCACAGGTGAAACTGGTCGTAGGTTCTCCTAAGCGTCGCGAAATTGGTCACGGTGCTCTGGCTGAGCGTGCTTTGGTTCCAGTTCTTCCAAGCCGCGAAGAGTTCCATATGCTATTCGCCAGGTGTCGTGAAGCTGGTTGGCTCAACGGTTCCACATCTATGCGGTTCCGTATGCGCATCTACGTTGTCTTTGATGGCGTCCGGCGTGCCAATTATGGCCCGGCTGCCGGTATATGGGCTTGGTATCCGCGATATTGACGGTCAGCACATCTTTAAGACTCTAACAGATATTTTGGTGCAGAAGATGCTTTTGGCGATATGGACTTTAAGGTAGCTGGTACCTCTGAGTTCATTACTGCTGCAGTCTCGATACAAAAGCTTGATGGTATTCCAGCAGATGTTTTTGGCATCCGCTTTGCAGCAGGCTGGCGAAGCTCGCGCAACCATTCTCGATGTGATTACTGAACGCATTGACGAGTGATGAGATGAGTCCATATGCTCCATCGCATTATTACCACCACTATTCCAGTAGATAAGATTGGCGAAGCTACGATCCTAAGGGCAAGATGATTAACCAGATTCGGAAGATACCGACGCAGAAGTAACTATTGACGATGACGGTACCTGTTTATATTGCTTCTGAAGGTGGCGAAGCTGCTGAAGCTGCTAAGAAGATTATTGATCAGATTGCTCATCCTCATGTTCAGCAGCTAGGCGAAACCTTTAACGGTACTGTAGTGAAGACTACAAGCTCGGTGCGCTTTCGTTAACCTGCTACCTGGAAACTGATGGTTTGCTCCATATTTCCCAGATTCGTAACCTCGCTAACGGCGAGCGTATTGACGCTGTAGACGACGTTCTCAAGGAAAACGACAGCGTTGCAGCGAGTGGTACAGTCTGCGGACGAACGTGGCAAGATTTTCTGGCTATCCCAGGTTTTGAGCGAGCAGGAATGTGCAGAACGTTCCGAGCAGTGCCCACGTGAGCGCCGTTCCTGCCGAGACCGCGATGATTATGATCGTCCATCCCGCCCTCGTCGCGACCCCGACACCGTGACGACCGCGACCGCGATGAGCGTCCACGTCGCCGTTCCCGTGACGACCGCGATCGACCGTTACAATGATCGCTATGATGACCATCGTGACGTCGTTCCCGCCGTTCACGCGATGACCGTGACGACCGTTGCGAGCGTCGTTCCTGCCGTGACAATCCACGTTATGCAGTAGATGATTCTTACGATGATTATCATGCAGAACGTGCAGAACGTGAGACGTCCTCGTCGCCGCGTGCGTCGTGACTTCGACCCATTTGATGTAGAAGACTAAAATGGTGCATGAGAGGCAGAGCTTAAGCTTCCGCCTCTTTGCGTACTGCGGTGTATCACTGGTGCACGAGACCAAGCACTAACATTTTCAAAGGGCGTACATGTCTGCGCTAACTCGTCAGATTGATCATCACAACCACCGCAATCGGCTTAGGATGCATGGATTATCGATTGAAAAGAAGCCTTCACGTGAAGAGTTATTGCTATTATTCACGATGCATTAAATGCTGGTGCCGTCATCTCGATACGGCATGGGCATACTACATGTCTGGTGGTGAAGAACATAACGAAACAGCTTATTCGCGAAGCTCCGCAAGTTGGGACAGGCCTCCGAAGATAGTGCTCGTTGCCACAAAATCAGGTCATTTCCGAAATTTTACCGACGGTGCGCCAACATGGAGTGTGAACGATGCTCCAGAATCATTAATTACGTACGGTAAGCAGTCTGCTCACGCTCTTGGCGTAGACTCAATCGACTTACTCTACTTCCATCGTCCAGATCCTAAAGTTCCACACGAGTCCATTGAAGGTAGCTGAAACTCTCATGATCAAGGTGTGGCTAAAACTATTGGTATTTCTAACGCTAGCGTAGAGCAATTGATATTGCTCGCTCTATTTTGGGAGATGCTTTTGGTAGCTGCACAGGAAACCAGCTTTCACCATTTATAAAGACAGCTCGATACCGTAGAATACGCGCAAACTCGCTTTAGCTTTTGTGGTGTGAGTCCATTGGGAGATTCCGCAAGCCCTAAGGATGAGACGCAGCAGTATGATGTGTTCCGCGAGGTTGCTGCTGGAGCATGGTGCGAGCTATCAGCAAATTGTGCTGGCATGGGAGCTGGCTATGGAGATCATATGTTTGTGCTTCCTGGCACGCATCGTAGCGCAACTATTTTAGATTCCATGAAAGCCGATAGTGTGTGGAATTAAGCGCCGACGAGTTAGATCTGCTTAACCGCGGTTGAGCTCACAGTAACATATGTAAGATACAATGCTGATATGAACGAAGTTATTCCTGCTGTATACCAATTGACATTGCCGAAGGTTACCGTCATGGTATTCAAACCTGTTTATGGTTACTGCGACGCGAGCTCGGCTGTGCCATAGGGAGCGCTCGTCAAGGCGATAATAATGAAGCTGTGGCACGTAATCGCCTGCTTTGCGCGAGGTGATTGGCTCTGCTGTTCACTGTTCATCAAGTTCATTCAGGATAGTGTTCTCGCATGAAGTAAATGATGATGCTGAGCTTAACGAGTTAGAAGCCGATGGATTAGTGAGACAAGAGACGATACCTTTCGGCGTTTTTGGTGCTGACTGTTTCACCAGTACTTTTTCGTTGATCCAGTTAACGTGTGCATGCCAGTGCTCATTGCGGACGTGTGGGTTTGCTCAACGATATTATTGGGGCAAACGGTTGTTGCACTATGCAAATTTAAGGGTGCTGATCGCGCTGAGATTCGTGCCACTCTAGGTCCCGTGCATTTGCTCAGAATGCTATGAAGTTGGCAAACGATATTGCTATGGGTTCGAAAAGCATTTCAGGAACAGCAACAATCACGCGGTGGGGCGGTGCAGGTATTGATTTAGAGAAAGGATCTGCCTTTTTGCTCTTCACCAGCGGGGATTAAAACAGATAATTTAGGTGATTCTTTGCCGTATTGCTGCAGCAACTGAATATCTTGCTCCTGATGAGGAGCCGCACAGCTGTGCGCCTCAGATGGTGAAGGTCTGATGTGCAAGAACGCTTTAGCGTATGCGCATGTAATGCGCAATATGAAAATCCTCTATGGCATCCTTCACCGACGTTCTCACACGTGCGAAGAAAAACGTGTCGGGTCGCCATCCGCGTATCGCATTTTTAACGGTAGAGGGACTAGAGCGGGAAAATACCCATGGAGAATTTGCGCGTAGTTATCTGTGGTTTTGAATCCTATGATGGTGTGGATGTTAATCCATCCGCTTAGTAGCTGAAACAATAGCTGACGAAGGAATAACAGTGACAATGCGAGTGTGTCGGTGACGAGCGTTCTTCTGCCCTTTAAGTTTTGCTCATGCGTGGCCAACACTGCACAGGGGTTCTTGATGATGTCAAAGCCTCAAATGGTTTTGGCAACGGGATTAAAAACTCATGCGCGCACTATTGCTCTGGAAACGTTGCGCAACGAATATTATTGACGCATCGCGCCCGGATGCTGATAATGCACAGCCGAAAGATACGCGCATTGTGGATACTAGCTCAGCCGCCTATTGACGCTTTTACCGCTAGCGGTGAGTAAGCGTTTTGCTCAGCACGATATTCCTGTAACGTTTAGTTCAGATGCTGAACTTTTGTGTGCAACTCGCTGTTTTACGAGCTGTTAGATTGGACGGCTCATCATGAGCATGCCTACGCTGGTTTTGTGTCTTCCCGCACGTTGATAAGCCAGTGGGATACACCAAAGGCATGAAGTTAGACCTGCTGGATGCTGCGTCATATAATTACCACCGCCTCGAATACAATCGACACGCCGCATAGTGGGTGCTGTAATTACTTTGCGAAAACATGATGTATTTTGTATTGTTTCAGTTAAGCATGATAGCGTCGTGTATCGGTGGGAGATAAATTTCAGATGAATCTAGTGGAGTACCAATGGCTGATAATTTTCCTATTGTTTTGCGCGGCTACGATAAAGAATGAGTAGACGACGCTTTTATGCGTGCTCAAGAAAATACAGCACGTTTGCGTGAGCAGATTGAGATTTATGACGCGCGTATTTAGGAGCTGGACGCTCAACTGCTGCGGAAGAGCGCGAAAAGAATAAAGGTCAGCAGCAAAATTCCTTTACTGCTTTTGGGAGCAAACGCTCAGCAGTTACCGCATCAGCAGAGCAAACAAGCCGCGAACTGTTAGAGCGAGCCAAATACAGGATGCCCAAACTATCCGCGATAATGTTTCCTAATGAAGCAGGTACTTTGCTCAATAAATGCTCAGACTGATGCTGATATGCGCAGAAGCCAAAAAGAAGCAACGGAAGCTATTGCTCACACACGAGCAAGCAGAGTAAACTGCGCGCCACTGCTCAGAGTGAAAGCGAACAGTTGGCTGCCTCTGCGAAAAGCGTGAAAGTGAAGATCGGCACCGTACTCGATCTGGGTTTACGCGCCAAGAGCGAAGAGCACGATAAGAACTTGAATGCTCAGCGTTCTGGCAGCGCACAGCTTGCTCAGTTACGCGCTCAAAGCAGCAGATGAAATCGCTCAGCAGCGCAAAAACTGCAGACGATGAAATCGCAGCAAAAGAAGAGCGAATCAAAACGATCAAATTCAAAAGCTGGACTTAGCAAATCAAAAACTGGCTGATGTGCGAACAGGTTGCCAGGTTACTGTCTCGATGTAAACGTCAAGCATCAGAAATTACTGATGCAGCACATGCTCAGGCACGCCAAATTACTGATTCTGCTGATGTAGAACGCGACCTTAGCAAAGGTTGCACAAGAGGCCGAGAACGTACGTCGATATTGCAGCCAGCCAGGAAGATGCAACAAGAAGGTAGCAGATATGTTGGCAGACTTGGCAAGCTCGTCGCCAATAGTAGAAGAAGAATCTACTCAGTTGCTTGCTGATGCTAAGGAGTATGTGCGAGAAGGCTGATGAATACGCAAACATCGAGCGTCAGAAGGCGGGCAGACGGAGGCTGACGCAGATTATTGGCAGCAGCAAACGCGCTCAAGAGCTGGTTGATGAACGTCGAGAAGCCGCTCAAGAAGAAATTGACGCTTTAAATACTCGTATTGCTGCCGTGCAAGAACGTGAAGCATCAGTACCGCTCGCGTCGATGAGTTGCGTTCAATCTTTGCCAATGCTTTCGGATCAAACCCGTTTAACACAGAGGCTGCTCCAGCTGCTGGTTAGCAGAGTGAAGATAAAGTCTGAGTGCCCAGGCACAGATTGCGAGCGCGAAAGCAAGGCTGAATCCTCTGAATCTGTAGCTTGATGCTGAGCAGCAGCAATCCTCGTTTTAAGCGCTAGCACAGCGCACACAGCTTCAACCGTGCAGTATTCGGCGCGTGCGGTTTAGTCTCTATATGATGCTATCTTCAAGACAGGAGCACTATGTCTCAAAGCTCTCAGTGCCAGCACTCGCAGGCTTTGCGCCAGAATTTCGACGCTGGTGATCTAACCGTATTACTATGAATGCAGTCACCTCAGTAGGTATTAACGAGGCTGCTAAGAACTCTCGACCGCGCTCGCTTTCGCTATCGCGCCGTTTTAGCACAGTTTAGCAGACAATGGTAGCACAACAAGTCCAAGCGTTCCGGTCGTTGCGCTGGTTTAGTTCGCCCAATGTGGCACGTTTTATTGCTAAGCGTGAAATGAATCTGAAAGATAATGACTTTGAATCTCAGCCAGGTCATTGCGCATGTGTTTCGATAAGCTTGAGCGCGCAGATTGCTTTTATGGAAGATGTGAAGCTTGATTGATTGCTGCCGCGAGCTTCTGATTCGCGCTTAGTGCAGTTCCTTCTGCATGATTTGATGGGATGGCGGTCAGTGGACTATATTATGAATATTTGTCACCAAGTATGGTGCTGTGCCAAAGATTTTCCCCAACCGCGTTCAGCCAGAATACTGGCGAATGAATACGCAGCTGCGGCGCGGCTTCAGGTCAGGCTGTGGCGCATATGTATGCGCATCCTGAGCAGTTCGAAATCATTGCTGCTGGAGGCTGTGAACAGGCACACCGTACTTTAATCATCTATTTGGGAACCTCCAACATCTTTTGATGAGACACCGATAAGGATGGTGTTTTCATGAAGGTACTATGACTCCAGTGGAATTTGGAATAAGAATACGGGTTTGGAAGATTATAAATGCTTGGTTGACGATCCTCGCCATGAGCATCCTAAGGGCAAGATGATTGGTATTAAACATTTGGGCAATGTGGTGAGGAACGCCAACCGGCATATCTGAATGTGGATACCGATTTCATGAAGCAGTGCGCACGCACTATTGGCGCAGAACAGGTATTCCTGTATGGTTCGAGCGGATTGCCATCCGATGATGGATCAAAGAGGGTGTTTGGGCAACTGACTTATTTGAATATGGTCGTACAACATTGACTTCGATTTGAATAAAGAAGAACGTGCGTTTTGCTGATTCTGGCAATGAATCACGGCTTTTGCTGGAGTAGATGTGGCTGCTGAACTTCTGGTACGTTTGGTGATGCCGAAGCTTCGGTTGAAGCTTGCGCCGCGGCTGCGCAAACCCGCTGCGGAACCTCTGGGGCACAGATATGGTGACAGCAGCTGCTTCACACGAGCGACGACTGGTTCGATGAGTCTTTGTTCACGAAGTAGTTGTGTTAAAGTCCGCCGCGCTAGCCGAGTATCAGGTGTTACTGGAAGAGGTCCAATCAGTTACAGCATGATCCTATAAGCCGCAGGCAGATTTCGTCGTTGAGAAGATTACGCTGAGCAGGCATGTGTGATGAGTAGCAATCCCATGTGCGCTAACATATGCAGGCTTGTATGCCTGTTCTGATGGGTAGTGCATTAGCAGACCGCACGCCTTTGTTCTTCCTGTGCCGTCTGCCTGTACCAGTACCAGAGCGCTGGAGAGAGCACGCCAGAAAAGTTCTACTGTACAGTAGGTATGCTCGCTAGCAGGTGCTGTCAATCCGACAGAACTGAGCGGATAAATAGAAAAGCCGTCATAAGGTGAAACAGTAATAAATGGAGTAAAGCGGACGAGGAAAATGATGCATATGCATGGTCCTTTTCGATGACAACAGCGTTCAGCCTGGACGCGCGGTGTTGCCAGAACAGCTGTCGTCAGCCATCCTATTCCTGCGCCCGTGCTTTTATTAATGAAATTCCTCGAACCCTGAGCTGGTTGAGTGTGCGTGAATCTGCACCGCCATTCGATATTTGCATGGTCGAGATGACCGATTACTGGTGATCGCGCCGCGCCTATTCACGACACGAAGGCTGCCTCGACCACGCGCGCGTCGTCTGCAAGCAGCAGCAGAACTTCGCAAAGATATTTGGCAGCAGCGCGCGTATATTTTGAAAAGCCACGTACCACTACGGGTGGGCGTCAATTAATGACCCTGACGGAACGGTACTTTAATATTCGCGCTGCATGGGTCGCCCGCAAAGTGCTTTGCTGATATTGTAGATACCTGCTACCAGCAACTGAATTCTCGATCCCATTACACCCTCAATATATTTCGATGCTATTGGGGTGCTATTGGCGCGCGTAATACGGAAAACAGGTGCATCGTCAGTTAGCTTCCGGTTTATCTATGCCAGTCGGTTTTAAGAACTCCACCGGATGGTAATGTGAAAGCGTTGCAGATTCAGCGCGTGGCTGCTAATGAGCATCACCTTCGTTAATGTGATGGTTCCTGTTATTTGCTGGAAACTTTGCATAAACCGGATTGTCATGTGACTACCGAGTGCTCTATTCATATCCAACTACGATGCCGATAGCGTTGCCCCAAGCCTTGAATATTTAAGGAATCTAACGGCCTTATGCAGCTTCTCATGGTTTGATTATTGATGCTGCTCACGGAAATTGCGGTAAACGAGGTGCGAGAAGCATGTTGTTGAAGAAATTGGCAGACGCCTGCCGCCGCGAGCAGGGAATTTCCGGCGTTAAGGTTGAAAGCTTATTGAAGAAAGACATCAAAGTCCAGGGTGTCAATGCCAGTCTGGCGGAAAATCAATCAATGATAGTTGTGTTTCGTGGAACGAACGAACGAGCGGCCGCACACCCAAGTGCCGCTAATTCGTGAGCGTCGCGTTGGTTAACTAAATGTATGCCGGAAAGTAAGTCAGAAGCAACCATCAGCTTTAGAACGCTGCGCCAGGAAGCGGCCTGAAACCGTGCGCGTTTTGCACGAACAGCTCAATCAATCGCATGAAAGTAATCCGCTGCCGAACCTCGCTCTTATTTCGCGTTAAAGATGAGGCGGGTTTATAACCGATTATTAACAGGCGAGTATTGGAGCTGATCGCGCTGCCATCGCCCGCTGAAGTCTTGCACCCATGCCGTTACGAGCAAGCACGCCAGTTAGTGGTGGAATCTCGATAAACCGTCGCGCTCTTGCCGGTGACGACGATCGTCTGCTTGTTCGTGTAATTGCCTATTCATGATCCGCGTAGCCTTGACCATGCGCAGCGTTTAGCGCAGGTCTGCGAGGAGCTGGAGTGATGATTTCACCATAGTTATGCGCGTGTATTTTGAGAAACCGCGCACAACGATTGGATGGAAAGGTCTGATTAACGACCCTGGTTTTAGATGGCACGCATCAGATAAATAAAGGTTTGCTTTTTAGCTCGACATACCTTGTTATGTGTGTTGATGGCGGAGTGGCTGTTGCTACTTTGAATTTTTAGAGCCGACTTCTCCGCAATATATTGCTGATGCTGCGGACGGGGTGCTATTGGTGCGCGGAACACGGAAAAGTCAGGTGCATCGTCAGTTGGCTTCCGGATTGTCTATGCCGGTGGGCTTTAAGAATGCGACTGACGGTTCCCAGCAAGTTGCTGCAGATAGCGGCGATAACAAACCAGCATACCTTCTTGGTATTGACCAGAAGAGCTGTACAGTAGAAAACTTAGGTAATCCTGATTGCCACGTGGTATTACGTACGAGTTCAGCCAAATTATGATGCTGATCTGCTCGAAGAGCGCTTGTAGATGCTCGCGTCACTTTAGATGAGAACAGCGTTGAGCGCATGGTTTGATTATTGATGCTTCTCGCGGCAACTCCGGCAAAGATGAAGTGCAACAAGTTTCGGTAGTGCGCAATATTGCGCAACGTTTAGCCGTCGGTGAGCAGGGATTTCTGGAATTAAGATGGAAAGCTTTTATTCAAGCAGGCAAACCAGAAAGCGGCTCCACTTGAACAATTAGAATACGGTAAGTCCAACTGACTGCTGTATTTTCATGGATGACATCATCGTGTTACTTTATGAGCTGGCAGGCGGTGCGTGGTCGGAGAGGTTTAGATTTGGGGTGAAGTACTCTAGAGTGAAGTACTTTCAACTGAATGGGTATTCAATCTTGATTGCTGGGCGAGCTTGATTAAGGGAGTCAGTTTTAGCGAGGCTTGAGTTTAAGCGGTGGCTTTGTAGCTATTCCAGCAATTGGGACTTTAAATTGCGTTCAATTCGAAGAGTTCTGTTTCACATATTCTGTTTAACCGATTCATATTGTTTCATAGCCAGTTTTGATGCGGCAAAATGGTTTGTAACCGGCGTTATCGGTTGCGCGCGTATCGCCGACTTTCACCACAAAAAATAAACACATTCACACTTGCAGCGCGATGTTCTAACACCTGACATCCTGAGAAATCAACTGAACCTGTTGGCAACACTTCTAAACCTCCTGCTAAATCTAAAGAGCCGTATTAGCGAGGTTTGGCGCTAATTTAGGGTAGAGGCGTCCTGAGAACCGAAAGAAACATATGCATAAAGTAGTAAAGTTACAAGCAAATAAACAATGGAAGGACATAGTATGGTTATTGTGCTGAACGCTTGCTGTTATTGAGCAATGGACGGGAAGTAGATTTATTGCCAAGTCTTTAGATGAGCATACGAGCGTGCGCAGGTGTAACTATTTTTGATGGTCGCCTGGCACAGATGTGCGTGTGGTCGCTACCGTAGCGGGTATGTAGAACGGTGAATGTTGCTGCCACGGCTCAGCATCTCATTGATGTATGCGCCAGAAGCTTTACTTTTCTCCGGAATTGCTGGGAATTTAACGAATCATTTGTGAACAACGATGTTGTTTAGGTGTAATTTTGGTTTATCTCGACACCGACATGCGCATGATTTCGCAAGCACGCACCTTTTGGCCGGAAATGAGTATCACAGTGACGAAAACCTCGCCGTTGCAGTAGATGAGGTATTAAACGCTCAGATTGAGCATATTGGTGAACGATTGCCACCGGCAATTTATTTATTGAAGGTGATGCTGCTGCCAAGGTAAGCCGCGACGGGAGCAGACGTAGAGATGGTGGTGGTTATCGCTCATGTGGCAGCGCGCGTAATGAGGTGCCTTTTGGTGATTCGAGCTTGGAGGACAATGTTGATACCGAATACGAAACCTTCCGTGAATTCGACGTGAGTGAATACGCCGATAATGCAGCTGATTTATGGAGATTATTTGCAGCTCGCATAGTGTACACACACGGAGGAATGATAAGGGACAAAATCTACAATTTCGTGTAGTATCTGTATCTGTAAACCACAGACCGTTGGTTGGGGAACCAGTAGCGTTCGCGCCATCGCAGGTTGAGTTCAAAGGCATGTATGCCTGTTGCGGTTTGCTCTGCTTGCGCAGGCTTTTTATTGCTCTAATGCTGGAACCCAATGAGGCGGTTCAATAGAAGGAATGCCAATGAAAGGCCAGAAAGGTAGAGGGCAATTGCACAGCTCACCGACAAGTTCCGTGAAGCTGACGTGTTTCCTCACCGAGTATCGTGGCTCGATGTTCCACAGATCTCCGATCTGGTGTGGAAAAGTTTGGCACCGATACAATCCTGTAATGTGGCGAAGAATACGCTTAGCACGCATCGCAGCCATAGCTGGTATTGAGGTCTCGACGACTTGTCTGCTTATCCAACAGCTATCACCGTGAAGGGCGATTACGTAGCAGCCGCTAAGGTTCTGCGTGACTTCACCGCACAAAATAAGCAGCTCATTATTAAGGGTGGCTTGCAGATGGTTCCAGATACGACGCTGGCGTAAACCAGCTTGCAGACCTCGAGCCACGCGACTTCTTGCCAGCAGCAGGCGCTCAAGGGCACCGCGCCAGCGCAGCGATTTAGACCGCTGCACTGCCAACTGTTGCAGTTCGCACCTTCGATGCATTGCGCGAAAAGTAGGAAAGGCTTAATAGTTACATTAGCTTGCTAACAGTAACTGCATAAGATATAAGATTTTGGCACGAACAATAGTTAAACGGTGCCACAAACGAAAGGAAGCTATTATGGCAAAGTCGCAGATGAGCTTCATTGAAGCTTTCATGAAATGACACTGTAGAGCTCTCGACTTCAAAGAAGTTCGAAGAAGAGTTCGACGAAGCGCTGCAGTTCAGTAGCTGTTGTTGCTGCCGTCTAGCTACGCAGGCAGCCGCCGTTGAAGAAGAGAAGGATGTCTGACGTAATCCTCACCGCAGCAGGCGACAAGAAGATTGGCGTTATCAAGGCTGTTCGTGTTGATTCAGCCCTCGGCCTCGCTGGAAGCCAAGGCTCTCGCAGATGGCGCTCCAAAGCCAGTTCTCGAAGGCGCAAACATGAAGATGCAGAAAAGGCAAAGGCAGAACTCGAAGCGCGGCGCATCTGTAGAACTCAAGAAGTTTCTTCCTCACATTTAAATGTTTACATTAGTCCGCTGCAGGTTTCTGCGGCAGGACTTTAATAGCTTGTGATTTTTCAACACGATAACTGTTACTTGCACAATTTTGAAACGTACACAAGAAAAGAGGTTCTATATGGAACGCGGATGGGACCGTGACTGATTCTGCGAAGACCTCCACAACGTGGAAGATTATCAAACGATCAGAGCATAACAGTAACAGCTCCAGCACGCGTACATATTGGTCAAACCAATGCGCCCCGTTGAAGTACCGACACGTTACCGGCTTTGATGTGCCTGACCAAATCAATGTTCAAAATCATGCATTATTGACAGTAGAAGATAAGCAGAATTAAGCGATTCAAATTTACGAACGGCACTTATATATTTAACGCTTCACGATGCTTTACCGGTGCGCCAGCAGAAAACTTATAATATATCCAGTGAACAGATAAGCGATGTTTGGCGATGTGTCTCTGGAGATAGCAGTCAACCAAACACAGCAGCAGTCAGCGCCTGAATATTCTTGCCTTGTGCACAAAATCTGCTTGATTTAAGTCTCCGGTCAGCGATGATGCGCCTGCTCCATCTATGAGTGTGATGATATTTTAGATTTGCGCCGCGAGCTAACCCATATGTTTGCTATGCAACCAGTTGCCGTTCAAGATGAAAGAGCAGAAGAGCCACGTTGGATTCTGCAGCTACGCCACAGGTTGTGGTCACGAAGGCCCCATATGTCTTGATACAAGCAGGTTCTGTATTCGACCGTCTTTCACGCGGTGATTTCGAGCATACTGACACTATCGTTGAAGTTCAGTCATAAGTGTTGGAAGAAAAGCACACAAGACTTTAACGTGCACCGATATTGAACAACTGAACTCCTACCATTCTTAGATTAAACTGTTCTTGCATGACGATATGTGGCGCATGGTTAGAAGCTCAAAATAATGACAGTGTTAATAAAGCATTAGAACTAATGAAGGATATCAAACCTGAAAGCGAGCAGCAGCACGACTGAAGATGCACGCATCACAGCAAGCAGCGAGTCTCATCGCCGCGCATGGTATCAAGACTACCGTTATTACATGGTAGCGCGCCAATCGAAGATAAGGAATCGATTAGCGGCATCGCCGAACTCTCGATCGCGCTCACCCATCGGCATAGCGCAACTATTCTCTACCGGTCAAACGCACTCGATTCTCTCTATCGCGACGAGAGGGCTTACTTAAAGTTAACTGCGTAAATCAACCGCGTTAGATGATAAAGCGAATAAAGAGTATAACGAAGGTTCCGCGTATCCGTTGAGCGTAGAGCTGCATGGCCAGGTAAGAATTTGCCTATTTTGTCGTATCCAATATTGCATCGAAGAGAGCGGATGGGCAGACTATCGTACGCCGTATTCGTATACATTGGTTCCGCAAGCGCGTTAATGAGTCATCAATCAATCAGCTACGCACCCAGGGTATTGCTATTACAGCAGACGATGTTCTCGCCTTGGCGTTGAAGCGTGACGGAGTAAGCGTAGACAGCGATATTGTTTTTAAGAACATAAACAAGCTGTTGGCACGCATATTCAAAATTCGATGGTAAACCGCCCCATGGTTGGTTGGATGCTTTATCCGCTCATCAACGCTTATGCTTGCCGATGCAGATCATATTATCACGGCTGAAAACGGTGGCACTGGAAACGACCTTGCAGACGTTTTTGCTCAGCCAGAAGAAGCAGGACGTTTCTAGAGCGTGAATTACCAGAATATCGTCCTTTTGATTGCGGATCCGGTAATAAGAAAATGAAGTGGGCGATGTGGATAATGTTACCCGTTATGCTGCGCGTGTGAATACGAGTGAACAAGCGTTTTATGAACCTGTTCAGTATTACGATAGCGCACCTTATGCGGCAGCTATTACTTCATGCAGCTGTGGCTGGAAAACTAAAGCATATGCTCCAGGAAGCGCGAACAAACGCAACTTCTTTATTAACCATGCGTTCTCACTGCGCACGATAGCTTTGTTCTGATTTAGCAGATCCAGTGCGGGTGCTGCTATAGATAAGCAGCTAATTTCTTGCAGTTAGCTCAACCAGGAACTGCTCTGCAGCCGTTTCAACGCCAGCTTTGCTGATGAACCCGTGGGCGTACGGACGCTCAACAGCGGCTTGGAGCGACTGCACGGTAAAAATGACCAGTGGAAATGTGGAGTGCATGCCACGAAACTATCGAAAATCTTTGCACGACATTTCTGCTTTGCCAACGCATCCATCCACCCGCGTGCGTTTTAGTAGTGTAGATACTGCACGAGCAATCGTGGGGCACGAAGAAGAATGATCGTAAACTCGTTCGCGCTGGCGAAATGCGGAATCATACTCATTGATGCTCCCAGACACTCCATGGTTCAGCGTCACTGTATACGCGACACGAAGCAATAACAGCTTATCAGCGTGGAGCGTTTGTCGACGATACTCTTCCAACAATTGCTAAGCATACATCTATTACGCACAAACCTGCGGATTCACGTGTCCAAACACGCCCTTCATGAATGGGAATGGGCAAGTTCGCGTATTGCGCAACCTGCGTGTAAAGTCTCCGATATTTCCAACCAGCAATTTTTGAGCGTGATATTGACTGATGATTGAAGCTAACTGCGTCGCCGAAAGCGGAGCGTCGAGAAAGCAATAGCACCGCTGGGATACTGGGAACGTCGCCGACTCACCAAAAGAAGCTAAAAGTTCGCTGCGCTGGTGCTCAAACCGGTGACACTTTGCGTGACGTTTTATTAGAGTTCGCCGTCAGCGAACTCTGGCGTGACGTGCCACGACGAGGTGGATGGGCAGCACACTGATTAGACGATATTATTGAGATTCAAGACTTGAAACGCGACATTACCGCCTTATCTCACGTTCTCTGACCGCACCCAGTAGTGAGGGAGACTCGATAATTCAAGCTTTGAAGATCCCGAAAAGAACTTACGTCTTCTCTACAATGATCGCAAAGCGTTAGAGGATTTGCCTCGAGCGTGCCGTTTAGAAGTAGAATCTAGGCAACGCCGGTTTATAGATGAGCTTATTGCCGACTGCGCGCTCGCAAAGGTATCACCTCGAAGCCGCTCCCGATGAACTTCACTCGGCATGGCAGGGACAACAGTGTTCGGAAAGCAGTGTCGTCTCCACCAGCTGCTAACTGCAAGCCCGTTCAGGCTGTCTTCCGGCAACAGAGCTGACTCAAACTCCGCCGATACTGAACATGTGCGTTCTTATCGGCGTTTGTGCTCAAGAAAAGCCTTATGCAGCGTTTATCTGAGATTGTGTATGCGCATTCTCAGGAATCTAACGCAGCACATGCAGCCTAACCTTGCAAACCTTCTATGCGCCACAGTTCAACTGTGAAGACAGCATCCTAGCACTGTTACCGGGCAGCTGCTCAATTGTGGTGGGTACGCCTGTTGCTGTGGCATCTGGAAACTCAACAGGAGAAAGATTGCTGATTACGTGGATTGATGCATGCAGCACATCCAACCATTGAAATTATTCAGCAGGTCGTCTCGTAGATACTGGCACAGTGCTGGCACATTGAGGTAGAACCGTACGTCCGCATCGATTAAAACACTGACTCAGATTCTTCCACGCATCAACGTCGCCACCGCTCGTTTAGATAAGCGCGATGCTCGATTATCTCGCTTCCTGATTGATGCAGGATACGGCAAATTCAGTGTATGCGTTCCAGATAAGATCTCGCAGCACAGTTACTTTCGCATAGCTCCAGTGAAATGGCGTACCTACGCTGACACGGCATGGTAGGAAACCAGCCGTCAAGAAATTGACCGTGCGGGCATTATTGGCGAACGTAGTCAATCCTTCACCATGTACCAAGCGATACAAGTTGACTGTCGTACAACGATACGCATCGTCAACGTGTGGGCGCAGAACTCAAATTGCTTGCTGGCAAGAGGCTGTTTATGAAGATTCTTACACCATGTAGCTGTTAAAATCCATTAACATGGCGCGGTGGCGGATTCCATGACGTTATTTTAACGACTGGTTTCAAGTAAAACAACGCAAGGCCGACTTATTCAATATTTGTGGTAGAAAATCCTGCAGGTGAAGGCATGATTCTCGATGCTCTGCTTTGGACACAAGCTCGATGTCAAACTCCCCGCGCCTGCGAGATGGAAGATGAGCGTTTTGCATCAACGAGCAACAGTTGCTTACAGTTGCTGTCGTGGGCACAAAACCCGGAAGAATCAACTCTGCACCCAACCGAGCACTCTACGAAGCATGATATCTTCCCGTCGATCCTGCAGACCTTGGCTGCAGCTCGTGGTTTGAACGTGGCAGTGAATTACGGATTCGATACTACCGCGCACAACCTTTTGGCTGTAGGACCGCCCAACCAGCCATACGCATTGGCTGCGCACAGACGATAAACAGTTTATGAGCATTCCCCACACGTCAACGTCACCGTTTCGCTGTAGAAGACCTAGAAATCCTCGGCTGGTTCAGATGTATGTGTGGTCGGTTGCGTTTCTGAACCCGAAAAGAAGTTGGACCAGCCAGGCTTTCACGGCTCGTTTAGAGATGCATTATGAAACCATCAGGTAAAACAATCCCTCGTCCACCGCGGCGGCAGAACGCGCGAACTGAATGGTTTGATGCCGACGGAGTAAAGTCGAACCTTCTGATGTGCTCACCGATCAGCAAAAATGTGCAAGACGATCAGCGCATACCGGCGAGTTACCACCACCCCCCGCGGTCTTTAATCAAGCATTAGTTATTCATTATGACGTACCTTCGCTGCGTACCGCACACGGGCGATGTTGATTGTGCCTCATGATGCCGTGACATCTTGAGCAGGCAGGGCAACGGTTATGGCAGTATTGCGCTCATTAATCTCCCAGCATGAGACTGCGCATGGGAAGGAATATGAAGCACCACGGTAGAACTCGATAACGTAGCCTGTGCTGATATTAACGAAATACGTGTTCACCCATTACGTACGATGTGAAAGAACTTGCCGCTAATATCGAGCGACGTATATCCTTCGGAACAACTGAACATCGGGAGAACCGTTTAGAATAAGTAACCCTTGCTTAAAACGCACGGGACTCATTTTTCCACTACATCATTGGCAGACACTACCAGAGTCGTTATATCCAAACTAGACGGCACATCAGCCATCCGCACATCTCAAAGTTGAATAACTGTGCCAGTGGGAATGGAACGAGCCACCATAACAACATGATGAGCGCTCGGTGAACAATAAAAGAAGATATAAGAATAAAAGCAGCCAAGAGCTATGCATATTCCTGCAAGAAAAACACCGATGTGTACATGTAACGCTTATGCGCGCCAGAAAGAAAGAAACCACACACTTATTGTGCGTGGTCGAGCGTTCGCTGAAGAAGAGCACGCGACGTTGTGCAGCAGGGGAGGACTGGCGATGGCTTCACTGTAGAATGTGTGAATTTACTCATATATCTATTCAAGCGAGTAAATCCGTAAGAAAAAAATTATAAGAACAATGTGAACCATCAGAAACACGCCGACTTATCCACAGTCATAGTCAGTTTTATAGTTCTATATGAAATGCAAACAGCTCGACAATACCGACGTGGTGGAAAGCCTGCAGTCCTCAAGCAGTGAAGCTCCTGAACCGCTATCTGTATGATAAAACCTGAGCCCTTGAAGGTAACGCCAGCTACAGAATACACTTTATGAACCTGTTCCACCACACTGTGACACAACGTAATAGGATCGTCCGAGAATGACTGCATGCGTGAAATCATATGAGCAGTTCTTGCAACGGTAATGATATGTAGGCACCGTTCCTCCAAAAAACCTAACCCCCAACTATCTTAAGCTCATGGTAGACATCATACACATGCTCAGTACTGTTAAAGAAACCGTCTCAACACGCAGAAATTTTAAAAACGCTCAATTTCCACGACACCCATGTCATTTATTGTAGTTATGGTTATCAGTCTCAGCGGTATTGTACTTATAGTACTGGCTCTTGTAGTTCTATAGGCATGTTCCCTTAAGCACGATGAGGAGTCAACGTAACGCGAGTAGGCACTTTGAAGACAACACTTTCCTCACCGCATGTGATTGATGATGATGCAGTTACAGTGCGATGAGTTGCGCGTATTACAAAAAGAACGTTTCGATGCTGCTACAAGAAGCTAATGCCTTGCGTTTTACCGCGCATAGAGCTGGATCGTATGCGCTTTTACGGCGTTCGGGAATACGGTGCAGCATCGTCGAATCCTCACTATGGTTCTGCTAGTAATACCACATGTGCCAGTGCGCTTACTTACGGAATTTTAGTTACCAGAGCGCTGCCCAGCAGCACACACAGTTCCTGGTTTTGGTATTACCTCAAGCCAGGCGCCACGCTTATGGAGAAGAGCTAAACAGGCACGTGACATCCGTCTCACAAGCTCAACGGTATTACTCGTTTGATTTAATCGATGTCTGCGCGCATAACGCTCAGAGTAATGCTGAACGTGCAACAGAGCAAGCAGCAGGCGCAGAGTGTTCAGAAAGATAAAGATATAACGAACTGCTCACTGCAGATGGTAAAAAACTATCGAGTCAACTCGGTGGATATTGAGCATTCTGCGCATTCTAATCGCGATAATAATGACGAGCTAGATATATCTTGCTCCGCAAACACACAACGATCAGATGACACATGAGGATGACTCTATGAGGTTTTGAGCCGAGAAATCGTTTCGCACGTCAAGTAGCACAGGCTGTTCCGCCACCCATACCGCATATCCCATCCAGTGATGACGTTAATCGTGCTGATAAAGAACAGGTAGACAAATTCCATTCTTGAAATGCGCCGTCATAAAATTTATCAAAAAACTTGCGCCACTTATTAGCAAGTTTCTTTTGCAAAATAGTGATAAATTTATGAATAAAGGTTAAAACGCAAAAGAAAGGAGCAGCAATACATTTGCATCAATTTTGAAGACAAGATTATTATTACAGGTTGTAGTTGAGATAAACGATCGCGTCTGGCTTTGGTAATCCCAGATAGCGCTGGCGAAAGCCATTACAGGGTGAAGTTCTCGCTGTTGACCAGGTCGTCGTAATGATGCTGTGAGCGCATTCCAAATGGACGAAGGTAGGAGATAAGGTTCTCACTGGACTATGGCGGCACTGAAGTGTCTCCATGCTGGTGAGGACCACCATTCTGGTCTCGCGACAGTTCTCGCAATCTTGAACTAAGTTTTTCTTTATTCGCTCACCGTGCCGCCGGCGATGGCGGTGGGCGGAGCTTTTATTGTTAAAACAGCGTTAAAAGCTAGGTCCGCTTTGTCGTTGGATTGATTCCGACGCCGTTCTGTTTGGCGTATTGTTCAGATTGTGACGTTGCGGTCTTTGGTTGCATGGCGAGCTTGAACCTCGACGCTGAGCATTATGAACCGCCTACGAAATCCTTTTTAATCGCTCTGGAGCGGGTTTCCTGGGTTTGGTCTTATTTATGTTATTGCGGTGTAGGAGTTCCGAGGTGGTTCGTGAAGCGCATGACTTGGTAGAGCGTTCCACGATCCACGAGTGTTCTAATCGGCGTCTAACAGGGTGAAACGCAGCATGAAACACAGCTGACTCTTAGCACTCCACGATCCACGCACAAGCACGAAAACGAAAACACTCAACGATGTGGAGCGAGCATTGTTAGCGGTTCCACACCACAACCCTTCACACCCTCTGCACCGAAGAAACTGTTTTAATCCTCTGAGCAAAACGGCGGCGACCTACCGATACATCGGCTCAAAAACCAAGCGCGTGCTGCAATCACTATATGTAGATACTGAAAAATTGACCACTGTAATATGGCAGAAGTTCATAGCCGTTGAAGGAGGCGTGCACTCATGGGAGACCAGAAGCGACCATGCAGCCGAACACGACTGCAACGCAAGAACCAACGCAAGAAACACATACAAGCGCAAGCAAACGCGAGCTCAGTGCGCCAGAACTTCCCGGCACAGGGTGATGCCATCGGCAGTCGTATATTCTCTCGTCAGCATCGAGAAAATACATCCTGCCTTTATTCACAGCCGCAAGCCGAAGAACGTGGTATTAATGTTTATCGCATACCACGCGTCCTAAAGACCCAGCTCTTAACGTGGACGGTTTAGCACATATTTTGTAGTAGTTCCAACTGGCTGGCGGGTGGGCAAAGAAAGCTGTTCCTGTTCAGCGTAAAGTAAAATTCCTGAATGGCGCAGAGCTAATCGAGCAGGAACCGCGGCGCGTTATTGCGTTACGGTAATATCGGTGACGCGCTTCCGCATGGCGGGAGATATGGTCGTCGCGAAATGCAAAGTGCCATTTGCGTACTATTTTGAGCTATGCGCACGCAAACAGATCGCGAAAAAGCTAAGGCGCGGTGGCTCGATTTCTTTTAAGACCTATCAGGAAAAGTAACACGCTCTGTAAAGCCTTATAACGCACGTGAAATCGCATCGCACTCCCGCATCACGTACGAAAATGGTGAGTGAAGCAAGACTTACGAGCAGCATAGGAAACAGCTCATAATAACGGGTTCGTAGAGCAGAAAAGCGCAGGAAACGCACACTGTGCAAAATCGCGCAAAACCCGCGTAGAATCAGGAGACATGGCAGATAGCGTTGTTTACGACGCTCGCAGGATTATCATGCACTGAACGCAATGCTCAATTCAGCGACAGAGAAACCACTGATTCGGTTCGGATAAGGCTACTGCAGCAGAACTTTTCGTACTACGAGCAGTGGCGGAACGCACGAGAAGCACTCCCTGACTCCGTGCAGGAACGTTTGCAGTTCCTTCGATAACCCTTTACTACAACAAGGAAGTTTTTCGACGCATATTCTCCTGAGTTCTTGGATAAGACTTTATGGCTGCACATGCAGATTCCTTCACTTTTAGTTTCGAAACATTCTTAAGTGCACTGAAGTTCTACTCGTCCCATGCTTTGAAAGAGCTTCGACGGCAAACAGTATCTGGAGAACTTTCGAGCAGCGTACAGTAGCTGCTGCATCGAGCGGCAGCTGGTACGAAACCAAGGCTATGGAGTTCGTGGAAGAGATTATTACCGGTCGCTCCAGCCAGCAACCCCAACATTCCCTTTAACTTGGGCAAGGCCCAGCGCGGTGAACCAGCATCATGCTTCTTGCGCGCATCGAAGATAATATGGAATCCATTTCCACGCGCAAATCAACGCTTTCTCTTCAGCTGTCTAAGCGTGGCGGTGGCGTAGCTTTTGCTGTTGAGCAACCTACGAAACAGGTGCTCGGCTAAGCATATTGAAAACCAGTCATCCGGTGCAGTGCCGGTCATGAAGGTGCTGGAAGATTCCTTCTTTATGCTAATCAGCTGGGCGCTCGTCAGAGCAGGTGCGGCTCCATCTGAGCGCGCGGCATCATCCAGATATCCTGACTCTCTATGGATACCAAGCGCGAAATGCGGACGATCCGTATTAAAACTCTTTTCTTTGGGCGTGGTTATTCCAGACATTACTGGAGCTGTTCAAGAAGAAAGCAGCCAATGGCTCTGCTTTGCAGCCCCTACGATGTAGAGCGCGAATATGGCAAGCCTTTCTGCGGATGCCCCATTACTGAGAACTACTTTCACGATATGTAACAACCTCGTATTAAGAAGACCCATATTAATCCACGCGACTTCTTCCGTACTATTGCCGAGATCCAGTTCGAATCCGATACCCATATATCGTATTCGAAGATACTGTAAATAACGCAAATCCAATTGACGGACGCACTACTATGTCTAACCGTGCTCGGAGATTCTGGTGCGTGTTAGAAGCCAGCGTTTTGAATCGAAGATTTCGACTTTTCGCTCACGCTGTCGCGATATTTCCGCAAACCCTCGGCTCCTGGTCAATACTGCCAAGACTATGGACGGCGGTTTGGGCGATAGCGTAGAACGCGCCATTTACGCGCTCCTCGCAGCAGATCTACAAGCATCGAGTCTGGTGCGCGATTACGCGGAAACGACGAAGGTCATGCAACTCGGTCTGGCAGATGAACCTGGCACGGTTTCTTTGGCTTTGCGAGCGCATACCTCCTATGGCTCGAAGAAGCTTTGGACCTTTACCGACATGTGCTTTTATGACCGTTGACCACGCGTACAAGGCCAGCCACAGATCGCTGTAGAGCGCGGCGGAGAAGTCTACAGCTTTGATGTTTCTGACGACGAAGCAGCAGGTCAGGGTACTACTTCGATAACATAATATACGATGGCCTCGCGCAGTCTTGAACCTCGCACGCAGGAAAATCGGGCGATCCGCTTTGAACGTTTCGGCATTCATATCCAACAGTTAGTCGATTGGGAAGAATTGCGGACGCCATTCTTTTCGCGATGGTATTTATAATCAAAAACTTGCAGGCAGTTCCTCCAACAGTGTTCTATTTCACTACTAATCACTCCACGAGTTCTATTCATCCTCTGGTGTCTCAAGATTGAAATCTCGTATGAAGGCAAGCTCGGTCGCGTCTACTACCCAGCTCCATACGATGACCCAACGACAATCTCGAGTATTGGCGACGATGCCTCTACGAGATTGGTTGGCAGAAGATTATCGATACGTATGCTGAGGCAACCTCAGCTACGTTGATCGGGAAGGATTGTCGCTTGACCTTGTTCTTCCCAGATACCGCAGACCGCGCGACGCGAACAAGGGCTCAGATTTACGGCACGGCGCAGTGCAGTATTATGACTCGTACCACATCTGCATTCGCCAGGCTGCTTTGAAGGTACTGAAGTAGAGGCTGCGTCTCCTGCATGCTGTAAGCCGTGTTAAGATAAAGAGATATCTCACCACTGTAAGGAAAGATTATGGTTACTGTACCGATTTCTGCACCTCGTCAGCCATGAAGCTGATTGATCATGCGCGAGCGCGATGACGAAACCGCTTTGCGAAGATGAGAAAGACTTTGGAAGTGGATCGCTTGACCGGTAAACTTCTCCAGCCGCTGAAAAGGTTCCGATTTCTAATGATTTGCCATCTTTGGAACGCGATGATCAGAGGAAGAGCATACCCTCACGATGTGCGCGTGTTTGCAGGTTTGACCTCGCTCGATACCATTCAGGGCATCGGGCGCTGTATCGCTGATTCCGATGCGCTGACGCTCACGAGGAAGCGCATGTACCAATATCTCCTTTTATGGAGTCTGCGCACGTAGAAGAGCATTCGTCTATCTTTTCGACATTGGCTGGCACCAAGCAGATTGATCGAAGCTTTTGCTTGGCGGAGGAGAACAAGCACTTTGCAGTAAGAAGGCTTCTATTGTTTTTGGATTATTACGAAGGTGACGATCCATTAGAAACGCAAAGGTGAGTTTCTACGTTGCTGGAGTCCTTCTGTTCCACTCTGCGTCTCACCAGCACGTATTTCTCCAGCCACGCAAAGTTGACCAACACGGCGGACGTTATTCGTCTGATTATTCGCGACGAAGCTGTGCACGCAGCTACTATATATTGGCCACAAGCATCAGAAGGGCTGGAGCTGGTGTTTTGCAGTAGCGTGGACGAACTCGAAGAGTACACTTACGATTCTTGCTCCAACGAACTCTTACGATAACGAAGCAGAATACACCGAAGATTTGTAATCTGGCGCAGGCGTAGAAGACGCAGAAAAAGTCTGCGTTACAAACGCCATAAGGCACTGATGAACGTCCTGCACTCTTCCCAGCAGATGCCACGCGACGCAAACCCAACACTACGTATCGTTAAGCCCCACGCAGACGAAAACCACGACTTCTTCTCGCTCTGGGCTCGTCCCCACGTAATGGGTAAGGCTGGTAGAAACTGACGATGATGATTGGGACTCTAAATTCTGGAATAATCCAGAGCAAGACACGCCCAATAGAGTGGATGTCAAAACCATGCCATTTTAAGCGGAAAATTGAAAGAGTCGCGACACGCCGCAAGCGAAAAACTGCGGTGGTCGCTGATTCGGTGCAATACGATTCAAGTTGCTGCTAATCGACAAGATGGGAAAATCTTGCGGATTTCCCAGCGGTCAAAGGGAGCGGACTGTAAACGCCGGCTTCGGCCTTCAGTGGTTCGAATCCACCGCTCCGCCACCGATAGCTCAGTAGAGCACTTCTGCGTACGCAGAGGTCGCGCCACTCGCGCTCGAGGCTCCATATAGTGCGATAGCTCAGCTGGCCAGGAGCGTACGACCTCATAATCGTAAGGTCGAGAGCTCGAGCCTCTCTCGCCCAAAGGCGATTGGTTCAAAGAAACGGCGGATGGCTGTGAACAACGGCAAAAGCTGCGATTCGTCCATAGAGCATTACGCTGGCGCGCACCGGAATGCAAGTGAACGTAACCACCAGGACAACCAAGAATCGTCGTAACACACACAGATCGTTTGAGCTCATGGCGAAGTTCCGCCCACGTGATGGTCGACAAGACTTCCACCGCGAGACTCGATAGACGTTATGGAGGAAGCCCGGCGTACGCTGCCTTTTGCACCATAGAAAGCAGTACGCATGTGCACGGTGACGTGCGTGCTCAATCACTGCGTGGTAGAGGAGCACCAATGGAGAAATCTCCACGCTCAGATATTACAACAATGGGCGCGGTGGGCGCTATCAAAGAAGTTTGCTTGAGCCTGATTCGTCCGCAGGCTTCTTAGAAGCGACGACAGTGGCTGCGCGCCGAGTATGGGAAACCACTCAGCGCTGGCGGCGGTTCCAATATGCTCGTTTCTGACAGATGATTTTGATGGAGTGGTTATTCGCGATGCCGCCGCCGATCTCCGTGCTGACGCAGGCAGCTCCTGTAGCAGAAGGCGCAGCACCTTGTAACCCGCGTGAGTGCAAACTGCAGTGTACATTGACGATGATTTGTTGATTACTGTGCGCGCATGGGCTTAGCAGGTGCTGGAAGCTCTTCTGGTATTCCGAACGTGGGAGCCAGTGCGTGCAAAATATTGGCGCTTATGGCTTCAGCAGTACCGGAGCGCAGTTCTCGCGCGCAGCAGCGGCGACCGCAAACAAAACTCGTTCGAACTTTGGGTTGTAGAAGAGCTGACTTTCTCTTTATCGTCACTCCGCGCTAAAAGATTCCATAGTATGAAGCGGGTAGCACAGTGCTCCAGCAAATATTTCCGTCCTCGCTACATTGTGCTCGAAGTAACCTTTACGCTTACGCATTCCAGCATGAATATCAGCAGGTCGCGCAGTTTGGCACGCGCTTGAACACCGTTGGAAGGATGAAAGTTTGATACAAGCGAGATTCTGGCCACGCTGCGCTCACATATTCGCGCGCGAGTAAAGGAGTGGTGAAGATCTCACCGTTATGCTAATCCATGGATGGCAGCATACTGGTAGAAAGTGAACCGATCCAAACGCTGCAACCCGTCAAGCACGGGCGCGATAAACAGAGCTGCGCGATCCTTCTTTCATGAACTCTGCATATTACAGCAAAACTGTTGAGAAGGTACCGCAAGATGCTCCACGTTTCGCTGCTATCGATGCCACCGGCAATCCGGGCAGTCAAAACTTCAGCGGCATGGCTTATTCCAGTGCATGGTGGTTCGAGACACTCGATAGTCGCATCACATGCGGACAGTCAGGCATCGCCGTCTCACCAAACATACTCTCGTACCCTACTAATCGTGGGGAGCGCAGACAAGCGATATCGTAGGAACCGCATACGTCATCTGCGAGGGCGTGCGCGAGACGTGTATGAGACATTCCTCGTACCCGAACCTGTTTTTATCGGCGTGGAAACTCGACCAAGACGCAGACTGCAAATTGCGATGACACGTAATCGCCGGAACCATGTGTAGATGTAAAAGATAAAGCACGTGCATGAATGCCCGTAGACTGTGGCTTACGAAGGTTCACGCACGTTGTATATTAATCCGAACGAGTGTGGATTGCGGTGCTTGGCGACGTATGTCCAACAGAAGCGATTTTCTACGAAGACGATCACCAGATGACTGGGCATGGTATAGCTGTTGCTGATGATTACTTGCAGAAGTTGGAGATTTTCGTGGAGCCATGGAGCCATCCAACAGACTCGCGACTCATGAGCTGGTAGCACAACTTCCATCCGACGTGAAATGCCGAGCATCTCGCACAGAATTCAGAGATGTCGCGAAGTCCGGAAACTAATGGAGTCTCCAAAAACGCTTGCGAATATCGCCGGAAGCGTTTGCTTCGGCTTTTTATAGTATTTTTCTTGCTTTTCCGGATTGCTTATGCGTATCTGCCCGCTGGTCCGTGCGCCAGGTGCTTTTGCGGTAGAAGATGCAGACTGCATTGCCGCAATCATCAAAATAGCATCAAAACCTGCTGAATAACAGCGTGGCAGCATCTCGATAAACGTGGAAGCTGCTGCCCGCCAAACGGATCCTTTCGGAGGAAGAAGTTGCGTATCAGAGGCATGCTGAACCGAGCTCAGTGTAGTCGGTGAGTTACGTGGCATTAGTGGCAGAAGGCGTTGCCACGTGAGCCGTAGAACGTATCGGTAGGCAGTGTCGAGGTGCTGCGTGAGCGAGTGCAGCAGCGTCCATAAGATTCAAAGCCTACCGCAGAACCTCGTGAGCAGATTGTGAGTGTCTCGCTGAGAGTAACGAGGACGGTCTCACCAAACTTGCACCGCATCGAAGTTTTACGGTAAGAGTCCGCGCGACAAGGCCGCGCTTAGCGCAGCAGTCGATGCGTGAATCGCAACACCGCTGCGAAAGCAGCAGAGACAACACGTGGATCGCGTGAGTATCGCACTCTACAGCGCGCGCCCGCGACCAATCGATTTTCAGGTGCTCTGACCACTGGCATCGCGCTCATCAATGCCACGAGCAGCCAAGAACAGCAGTAAGGTCCAATGATAGGAGATTTAACGGTCTGATGACGCCTCTGCTCTGCGTAGCTGAGCGTTGCTCACGGTGCGTCACGCTGCAGTTGTCGAGAGCTTTTTGTGTGCATAAACTCAACGCCACGAATAACAGCCTCCGCACAGGAAGCATACAACGAACTAATTCGATTTATCTACGGGGACATGAGCAATATGCCATTGGGTTTTGCATTCGCAGAAGCAAGCCTAAGCGATTAACTTGTTAGAGGCACACCACGGCGCAGCGAGCTGCAAACGCTCGAATACGTTGAACGCAGAATCCATTGAGCCATAGCCACTGGTGATCCTCCACGTTAGCAGGAGCAGATGAAACATCCATATAGCTCTCATCTACACTGACGCGTTCTACTTGATTCGTTACTTCGCGAAAATGGCAAAACCCGCAGACAAACTATAGTAGGCCATGCCAACGGAAGAAAACACTGAGGCACAATTGACGCCGCGAGAAACCGCATAGCGGAATTGCTGACACCATGTCACGCGCCTCATCATTTGCTGCACAGATACCACGGAACGAGCACCTCAGCCAATAATAATAGGGTTTGCCTGCAAGATGAGGATTACGCTCGAGTTCACACGAGGCGTAGAAAGCATCCATAGTCGATATGCAAAAATAGTGCAACCTGAACCACGCGACCCCAGTCTTTCTTGGCGGCGGCGATCTGTGGTGCAGCACTCCAGAGCTTTCGCTAGTACCGGGAGTGTGGAGCAGCTGGGAGTGGGAGTTGAGGTGGCGGAACGAAGAGCAAGAGTGGAGGTGGCTGGAGCGGGGAAAAGGTGGAGCGAGCTGATCGATATGTGATGAGACGCAGACATGAGCGGTGTTTATCGGCTGGGCTGAAGATGTTGCTGCGAGGAGTTAAGCGTGTTATAGAGTCCTCATCTGCACTGTGAGACTACCAGAAAAGAAAGCGTAAACATATATGCGGAAGAAAATCGATAGTGAAACCAGCTAAATACTTCGCCAGTTTCGATGCGTGCTGGCTGTTCAAACCATTGCTATTTCTTGTGCTAACGGAGATAAGCAAACAGTGCATTCATACAGATTGAGCCGCTTCTTGCTCTTGCGGCGTGTACGGCTTTACGGTGCTTTATTATGGTGCTTTGGCGACGCCCACTCGATTCGGTAAACGCGCAACCCCGCCCAGCGACGTGCCAAAACGTGGCGAATTTCTGGCGGTCAGAGAAGCTGCCAGTCATGAACGGCGTGTTTTGACATTGCGATTAATACGCTGAACCCAGGTGCAGCAGCGGCTATCGAGTTTACGGGCCTCGGCGGTGGCGGTGTCACCGACGAACTTGGCGTGAGTACATGGGCGCATTCTTGGCTTTTGCGGGGTTGCTCACCGTGCGCGTGCTTTGTTTCTTTGCGCTTCATCGATTCCAGTAGGGCTTGTAGGCTAATATTGCAAGTGGCGTGCCGATAGATATTGTTTTGGGACGACATGTAGCCCATGGCTCAAGTCAGGGCTCGATAATTTAACGATTTCTTTTTATTGATTGCTGGATTATTCAAAGCTGCTAATTGGTTTTCCAGCAGTTAAAGCAGTGATTGTTCCGGCACAGTTTGCAACGTAGCACGTGCTGATGGCGGATGGTTCAAAATTACTCGTCCTTCTTTTATTAAGACTTTAGGGCGCTTCTATTGTCCTCGCAGTATGACCAAGTTTTACCGCGTCGCGTAAGTGTGAACCGTCTGTTATGCAGTCAGTACTGCCAGCAGTGAACCTGGATTATCTCGATGTTCTGTGACCGTCCAGGCGTTATGGATTTTGGTAGGTGGTAGCATATTGTTTTTGCGTGGCTATCATGGGTTTTTCCAGCAAAGATAACGATCCACCTCCATCCCATGGACCTCCATCTCGGTCATCATGCAAAAATAACTGATGAAGAGGGAAGAGAGAAACGATTGATGTGTTAGATTGAGAATTGTACACCGATTTGCTCTATAGCCATGATAAATCTAGCAAAGTCGCATTAATTACCTTTGTAATCAGTCCAATGCCGGAGACGTGCCTGAGTGGCCGAAAGGCACCCTGCTAAGGTGTTAACTGCGTAAGCGGTTCAGGAGTTCGAATTGTCTGCATTAAGGGTTTCGGTGCCTGAAAACCTTTTTCATGCTGTTGCGTATTATCAACGCCGCACGGATACCCTGCAAAGAAGCGCGAAGTAAGTACAAAGGTACGTATATAAAATAGCGTCGGTCACATAGGGACGAGATAAGGGAACAAAACAACCACAAATGTTCCCCTATCTGACAAGGAGAAACAATGCGCAGATTCGGATACATACGCCCATCAACAAAACGCGGCAGCATACCGAAGCGTCCTACCAGCCACCCGCCACTGAACCACTCGCCAAATACCCCAACTCAAAAAAACGCCACAATAAAACAATGCGACCCGAATACCGTCCAGAACTCGAAGTATGGTTGTATGAAAAACGAGCAATCAAACAAAGGCATATGGACGCCACCGGTACGCCCTTAACCGCAAAGACCTCCTCAAAGATGCGACGGCCGTGAATACGCCAGTAAATATGTGAACGAACATCGCAAGCTGACGGCAGTCCGTGCTTCCACCGATAACGATCGCAAAAACATCGAGAATGGCTCGACAGTACATATTTACCCCACGCCCGGTGATAAAGCATACGCACCATCACAGAGAAAGATATTCACGCGGTGGATAACTGGCAGACGCGGCAGGCAACGGAGCAGCACATACAACGCCTAACACGTACAAGCCCCATGCCCATATTCCGTCACGCAGCCACCACGGTTAGACGAGACAGGGCGCACGCTCATCAACTCCACACCGTGCACGACATGTCCAGTACGCACGCACTAAACACGAAAGCATCGTAGCAAGCTATAAAGAGTTGTAGACATGCTCGCCAATCATATGCCACCATATTTAGCCGTGGCATTTATCTCGGCGGGGTGTGGACCGCGTGAGGAGGGCGAGATTTGCACTCGCTATCGCAAAGATATTGACCTTTTGGACTCGATGAACGTGAACGTGACAAGGCTGTAAAGCAGAACGAACTGTAGCCACGCCAACTTATCGTGGGCGACCCTAAGAGGCGAATAGTGGTACGGTGCGCCTATCCCTGTGTGGCTTAAGGATACTTGAAGAGCATCTTATAAAATATGTGGAGGATGAAGTGATGCGCTCATTATTAAAGCCCGGCGCACTGCACTGTGCTTGAAAATCAAACAGTTGCGTGCAAACTGGCATAAAGCGCTCAAACATGCGCCACGATTAGAGGGTACATTTCGCCGATTTACGGCATACGGCGTTGACGCATTATGGTGAGGCTGGAGCGAGCTGGCGGAGCTTATGGAGATTGCAGGCCACCGGATATTAAGACGGTGACAGTGTATCGCAAGTATTAGCCGTGAGCAAAGGTGAGCGGACCGTTGAACGGCTTGATAATCAAAATGCAAGCGCATCAGCAGTAGTGAAGTGAACCGTTAGAGGGTGGCAAAATAGCATCAGCGACCTCTTATCGTGCTTGGTAATCCGCTGTTGAAGCGCGCAGGTGGATGCAGAGCACTGATAAGTGACAGTGGCGTTTCGTATTATTGCTGCTGCCGCGGATAGGCAAGTGGAGTTACAAGTTGCTGTTGTAAATCTTGTGAATATAGGGGCTAACACTGCACAGTGTTATTCCTCACTTTGTTTTATTTTAATTTTTGAGTCCCAAATACTAAACGTTGTACGCCCTATAGACCCTATTTTTATTACTGCGGGTCGGATTGCGGATGAACTTAATTTTACGCCCGTAAAGCGTTAACCGCTTTCTTCAATGCCTGTCGCCCTACCGGTCGCGAGCTTTTAAACTCTTCTTCTGCTTGGCTTTCTTAAACCTACACGCATATTAACGCTCCTACGAGCTTTTAGTATACGCGAGCACCATTCACGGTCGAGTCGGTCGTGTCTGAATCCACACTCCAATACTGGCCGCCAATCTTCAATCCACGAATCGTCTTATTGCGGATAAGCTTGGACGTACTCTTATTGTGAAGCTGTCTCGTTTACCTGCGTTTACAATCTGTGTCAACTGTTTCAAACTACCGTACAAGCTACATTCTGGAGTAATTGTTCGCGTTGATTTTTAATTCTGCGCGCAGGAGTGGTTAAACCGTTGATGCCAAGCACACTCGCAATGCGTTTCCACGGGCTTTGCAGTTGTGAGACTTCACGCCCACACTTTATACACTGCCTGCCAACACTCGAATCTTCTGGCCGTGCATGCTTTTGCCAGTTTCGCATCCAAAGAATAAACTGCAGCATATAGGGGAGGGAACCTGTCTTTAACGATGAGAGCCCGTCAATATGCGACTGTAAGTAGAGGAGATTATTCTCCATTGGTTGTCGTGATGCACTGCACAGTGAACAAGGCAGGACAGGAGGAGGCTGCACTGTTCTCGTACACAATCTGTCCATATTGAAATTGATTGGTGTTGGCGCGTTTGCTTTGTTGCCTGTGCAGCTTGAGTGTCAAGTTTTGCCTGCTTATCGCGCAGCATACGAAGCCCGCAGCTATTACCCACCAGCCAACCGTTTCGCAAACTGTTGTTTCTCCCTCATCGCCAAGCAGCAAAACTATTATCCATATTTTTAACTCCATGCTTCTGGTAAAAATCTAATTTGTCTCGGTTGGCTCCCGTACCTCTGCTACCATTCGGGAACGGTGTGATGGGACACGGCAGGGAAGAGCAGTCGTGAACGCTGTTGACTGGCCGTTTGCTTTCACCATGGTATTGTAAATAGTAGGCGTCGCATCCTCTTGACCGGGTCAGCAACAGTACGCAATCCTGCCTGCTGGAGACTTATTCATGTCACTTGGTGAGGAGCTTGTTGAGAATAATTGCGATCAAAGGTCGTTCACACCGGGATGAGGCTGATACTGTAGTATCTTTTGCATATGGGTTTGCACCTCAACCACGAGTATATCAGCTCATCGCAGAATGGGCATTCATCTTATCATGTGTAGTGCCTTATCGTGGTGAGCTGGTTCGCCCACGTGGGGAGTGGATAAAATTATCCCAAACAGTGCAAGCTCACCTCACCACGAGTGTGCTCATACATAGTTCTATGCGCGGCATACGCTTTGAGAATGTTCAGCCCGCACCATCCGGCAAGCCACCGTTTCTGCCTCTCGTGTAGAAGTCGTCAACGATACGCTGACCGTTGTCCGATGATCTGCAAGACGACCATACAGCCAGTCATGCAATGTCTGGGTTGCGTTGGCCTTTGCGTACGATATCACCGGCGTCTACTGGCGGTTCACCGTTCACGCTGTTACTGTTGTGGCGTCATTGAGCAGGCGTCCTAAACGGAGACAATGAGCAGATACCCACAGCATTTACTGTCTAGCCTGCTGGAACGTTGGCTGTGATTGCTGTTCCTCGTTGGATACAACCGACCATGTTCAACCATTTCACCATACTAATAGATAACTTCTGAAATAAAGTCAACCGGCAAGTCACATACTACACACGCCACCAGTCGTGGTGAGCCTGCACCAATTACATAACCCAAACCGTCTACGCGCAGATCAATGTTATAGCCGCTACTTCACCTTATTCAACAAGTACTGGATAAGCCGGCGGGCATATTGATAGTACGCGTGCACAACCGCCAATTAGGCGTGGTGACGAGGTAGGCGTGGAACTCGCTACTGTGGCCATCCGATCGATAATTGAGTGACTGCCACCCATCCTGCTCACCCTCAGTCTTCGCCTTGTCTATGTCGATACTGATGAACCCAGCTTGCGGGATAACCGCATACGCAGTAGTGTCCGGGATCTTGTTCGTGTTAATTGCTGGATTTTCGGCTTCGTTTCTCCAACTAACGCACTCTCTTATCCTGTGGCTAAAAGGAAACATAATCAGTACGGTTCAAACTCAGACAGGCTGATACGACTGTGCTTCTTGATAGGCTCAGGGACGGAGTGGTCATCGCTTCTTCAAGTTGCTGCTGGCCCTTCCCAAGCTCACTTGTATGGGTGGACCGGCGTTCGTCAGCAAATAACAACAAGCAACATGAAAGAAGAATCTTGCATTTTCTTAGACTGAGCTTTTAAGCCCTCAATTTGCTAATACGACCTTATGCTCGGCCGCGCAGACTCAGGATAAGGATTATCACGACTTCACCGCACAACCCCGCTCGCAACACATCAATCAGCTACTGCGTTCAGCCTCCGACAAGTCCGACGCGAACCCACAGAAACGTCATAACACGGATCATCGCCCATGCTGCAACCATGCCAGCATGACGCCATCAAAACGGGGCGACACCATACCAAGCGCTCGAAACCCACAGTTCTTGAAACTCGGATGGTTTCCATGACCATCTTCATACGCACGTACATCGAAACGCCTTTGCGATATAGCATCTCGACATAGTCGCAATCACCGATTGTTCGTCGCTACGGATAAACGCGTACCTGGGCGCAAAAGATACAGCATTTCTCTGGATACGACGAGCAGTGACAACGTCGCCGGTCGAGATTTTCTTCAACGCGGTCAACTGTTCTGCAAACTGATAGTGTCTGCATCCTCATCAAACGCCCACAACGCGCCACAAGCTTTACCTCCATCTCCTGCTGAGTATCAAAACCACCAGAACCCTGCGCCCACCAAGGATTTTCAGGATCCACCGACGCCGTCGTAGCACAGGCGAACGATGCAGCCAACGCGTTCAACAAAATACTCCTTACCATTACCACCATCACCATAAAGAACATACGTCAAATGCTTTATACGGTCTCCAAGAGTGGGCAGCAAACATGCGGCATAAAGTTCATATTCTGCCTCTTATCGTCAACCGTCACATCGCGAAGGAATTGACCGCGCACCGGCAAGACCATCATCAAAACGCACATCCAACGTCACCTCAAACGGTCTCACTAAAATAAGGTGAAGAAGGTCAATATCAGCCATTTGACCGCTGGAAACGAATGAACGCACGATCAGTAACCGCCACACCATGACGCACGTGCTCAGTCTTTTTCGCGCACCCACACGCAGCTGGTCGTTCCATGGCGAGGCTGTCGCGTCCTGCAACATGTACTCGCTTTTCAGGTTGCTGATTGCATGCCACGAGTCAAGACGCTGATTTTGCCTGCCCTATCCACATCGCGCACATATAAAGTTTCTACCGTCCTCACCAAAAGCATGTCACCGTTTTTAAAATCCCATACAGCCTTGCAGCAGTAACCTTCAGCTGCGATAGGTTTGATGGAACGTTTAGATGCGGTTGTTGGTATAGCGATTGTTTGCCTGAGACGGTCAGTGTGAAACTGAAATCAGTAGTGAGAATGTCGTCAAGGTCGGAGAGAACGCGCTACATTATTGTATACATCGTTCAACATTTCAGTACCATCTGGAATCCGACTGTGCGTAACTAGTATCAGCCTGCCGCACGATACACCTCAGAATAAAATAAGGTAAAAGAATTAGGAAAAGGGGTGGGGTAGAGGTGGAAGAAAAGAGAGAGCCTCTACCCCAAGAATTGTTTAGAATACTGGGTTACTGTCTTTATCCCATGGTCGGAGCAACACAGCCTCCACCTGGAGCAACAGTTGCACCCAAGAAAACCAGCAATATCCCGTGCCAGGTACCCATGTTCAACAGGGGATTGCACTTATTAGCGCTAATAGCAGAGTCTGCTGTACTGGCTGTGTGTGGCATTGCTCGCTGAGGCGCAGGCTCATTCAACAATCCAGACACTGCAGCCTGCGACTGAGGAATGATACGATACTCATACACCTTAGGAGGCTGAGGAGTTTTACCCTGCTGGCCAAAACCAGCAAAAACGAGCAGCAAAACATATCACCCTTTTAGCAGGTTCTTCACGTTAGCCTCACGGCAAGCGTCACGAAGAGCCTTTTTAGCTGGACACGAACCCTTCACATAGATAGAACGGCGACCATCATCAGTATCATCCTCAGGTGGCAAAGAAGTTTGAATAATGATACGAATCTGCTGCTTAGCACGACCATCAGGCCACGTGTCAATCATCGTAGAATTATAAACATGCACCTGTTGTGCTTCTACGCTAAATAATCTCACTCTCAATCATGTCGTGCCAGGCTGATTATTCTTTAAAGAATGCTTTCGCCACCACCCTGAATCATAGCGCCTCAAAGACACCAAACCATTATCAGACTGGACAGCATCCTGCTGTTGCAACAGCATGCCAAAACCATTATTGTTGTTAAAACCCAGTGTTGTTAAAACCATGTTAGTTTGACCAAAAACCATAACAAAAACTCCTTATAATTGGAAATAAATTGATTACGCGAGCATAGGAGCAGGGAGAAATCAGTTTGATGAAGTTTCATACTGCTCGGGCACGTTCACATTGTTTGAGCCGAATTTTGAGCTACCCTGCTGTCTGGGCCATGTGAAATCAGTCAAAACAGTGAGAAGTTGAGCGGTAGCATACTAATCCACGCGTCACGCACCTGCACGCCACTATTTAGCTCACCGTGTCCAACAGTGTGACTAGTAGTTGGGCTCGCTGCAACGCCCACTGTCCAAGCTCAGGCTGGAACTCATGCTCCCAAATAAAAGCATCATTCAAACTCATCGACGTGCGAGGCAAGTAGAACACACAACCACGTTCAACCGTCTCACCTCAGCAACCAATCCAAGCCCATACAAAGAGGCTTGAACCTGATACTGTTGCGGACGGCGAATGCACGCGAGCAGAACGTGCGTTGTCGAACCGACAATCTTCCAATCAACCGTCGCATGTTCACTCTTATCCCACAAATCAATCGAGCCGGGCACGTCATAACCGTCAGACAAACCCCTGAAGCCGACCAACAGTAACACGCTTTCTCCGTCTCAAACCTGTTCTCAAACGGCGACCCCACCATGCTAGACAGTTCAGTGAAATAGTGTTCGAAATGCTCATGCACACACGTGCCAATAAAACGGCAACCATGCCACGCCCTGCGACCGTTGCCAGCCCGCCGTCTCGCAGCCAAACAGTGCACGCAATCTGTACCCGCTCACTATACCGATACGTTTCCGTAATGAGTGCGGAGCATCCATAATACTGTTTTCGATAATCTGTCGTATCTGTGGCCACACGGTTAAAAACTGGCCCAGCGGGAAAGTAAACGGTAGGCGTATCATCACGTTTATCTGTGACCGTTCAACACGGCGAGAACATCATCAGATACGCACGCCACCACCATTCATGGCTTGTTCGCGCCGACATTGCTGGACTAGTTGATGTTTTCACACGGTCGCGTTCACGCTTATCTCAACGCACGCAGAACGCGTCTCATCCAAAGCAACATATTGAGGATGTTTTCTAAGTTCAACCTGTTCAAGGGTTTTCTCAAATGACAAATCTTTATAAGGTCGTGGCTGAGAGATGAAGTCAAATGCTAGCGTTGAGCTGGCTCTCATTTAACCACCACCGACTCCAGCACCCTCTCTTCGCCCTTTATATTTATCTAATTGATAGGGCTAAAATGAGCTTTCACAGCCTTCGAATCCAACGCGACCTTTATACAGGTCAGATGTTCAGCAGCAGGATAATCATGCTGCAACTTCGCCGAATCCAAACGACGCACACCAGCCTTCACGATAACTTCTCACCCCGTCAGCCGGATACGTTCGAGACTCATGAGTGCTCAAGAATTGCTGTTTAATCTGTTCTACTCCAAACTCATAGACTGGATAGTATCCTGCAAGTCATCAAGACGCTTGCTTCGTAAGATGCGCGATTCTGCTTCGAACGTTCATCAACATCCACGGGCACATTCGCTGAAATCGTAGGCATATCAACAATATTAGTTTGAGTAACCATAACAACTCCTAAAATGAAAAATGAAAAATGTTAGAAAGCAAGCTAGGCGGAGGAACAGGAACATAAAACACACGCTTCATATGCTTAGTATATTCCGCTGAGGTTCCTCTATAACCTGTAAAGCCGTCTCCACGTCACACGCAGGAGCCAAAGCCCGCACGCACGGCAATTTCTAGGGCAAAACAAAACCGAGTCAAATACGACAAAACCTAACCTTCCCTCACCATCATCACTGATGAGAACAACCTCCGTATGCGGGTCATAAGGCTCGCCATTACCGGACGAGTCAACACGTCACCAGCACGACGTTTACGAAGCTGGCCACGCTGTCTCTACACTACGCGAGACGGTGAACTCTACCCGCCACAAGACGCGTAATCTGCGAATCATCAACAAACGCGACACCATTCAAAGCATCCTGCACCAGTTTCGCAAGATTATCCACATCCACACGCCTGAAATCACCCAGATAAAACATCATGAGAATCGCACGCTGCTCGTAAACGAGGCGACCTGGAAAGCTGCAATGGGCGCGCACGAATAGCCCGCTATTCACCATATTCTCTTTTGGGTTCACACCCCGCCGTGAAAACACTTTCGACGTTTCTTCGCCGAGGCTCACCCGGCAACAGTAAACCACGAACTGTCACAACGTATCCCATCGCAAACTTTCAACGATGAATAATCCACGAAAAGTCCGTCCAACATCTCTTGCACGAAGCTCTTTGACGGATAAGCCCACGAACCGTACGCGTATCACAATGCAATATCAGCAGCTTCCAGAGTAGACACCATCAACGGTTCACGAAACAACGCTCACTCACCATCGTCATCCTCCCCTGAACGTTTATCGACAGCATGACGACCACAAGCTACGATAGTCATAAACTCGCCGTCACATACACGAAAAAGCAAAAATACTATTCAACGGATGATCCATCGCATTACCGGGTAATAGGTAAAAGAACGAGCCAAGACTCATAACCCCGCACACGATAGCTTTTCCAACGAGGCTCCCAACATGCTTTGTAACGGTTATTCGTGCAACCCTCACGAGCCTGAAGAGTATCACTAAACAGCGATTTACCTCTCTCCTGATTCACAACAGCATGTAATCACCACGAAAAACATCCCACGCATAACATCTGTTTTTAACGTGGGAAAGATTATGCAGAATATAATCACCATCCTTAGCCGGCGAAGATCCATCCCAGTACCTACCCACAGGGCATCAGCGCTAGCGGGAGTAAGATCTCGCGCATCGTGTCAACTCAGCCAATCAGGGTAAGAATCAACAGCAAAACCACCCTTATACTTCACCGAAACAGTCAACAGTACGCGGCTTATACATAAAAACAGCCACAATAAAACTCCTCAAAAATAAAAGTAGAATAAATAGAATGAATATTGAATATGGTCGACTGGCTCACACTCATCTTTCAGCATGCTCAGCGTAATACTCTCCCTTCCGGCAAATAATCCGAACTGAAGGAATGCAACCAGCAGAAGGAATCAGCGTCATATCAATTGAAAGACATTAGTATTGAAACCCGCAATGAACATTACATATAACCGCGCAGGCATTAACAGACATGAAAATCATGCGCCGCAAATGGTTATCATGATCAACGGAATACGACAGCCGCACGTGAAAAACGATAAACCCAGCAGCAAACATGATGTCGTAGAAAACGGTGAAAACCTCGAAGCCACAATCGTTCAACACGAAAACGACGGAAATCACCATCATTATTCAATGTTCCAGAATCATCGCCGACATGGCGCGAACCAGCAGCGTGGGGTTGGAACACCATCAACACATTCAATTCAATGCTTACGGATCGCATCCTCCCAAAAACTCAGTATGCGAGATGGTACCCATGCTCGAATCTGATTCATCTACTGAATCAGCTTTCGGCAGCATGCACATTCTACACTACCGTCCGCCTGCTTGATATTGGAAGAAGCCGAAAGATATGCGGAATAGTCTTGCCTGCTCTAGAACCGTCACACGATCCTGCAAACGCACATTCCCTACAGCAAGCAGAATAACTCGCAATACCCTGAGAATGAAGACACGCATTCACAAACATCAGTCACTCACTTTCTTACTGCAGTCAGCAACATCTAGAAGCTGCTTTAAAAACTCATACCAATCGAATTAGCAATTGCCACATATTCGTTGAGCGTAAATTCAATTATCTTCTGACTTTAGCTTTTTATTCATTGTCACTGGGTTCATGCCGATTCAGAGCGCAACCTCTTTGTGTATAACCACGCGCGGTTATTCGCCCTCGATTGCTTTTATACAATTTGGATGAGTCTTCATTCATACAAACCTCCTTTCTCGTGGCTTATCGATTATTCGATAAGTAATACATCGCGATGAGATATTTCACCGCCATGTAGATCTTTTTACACCTTAACTTTTCTCAAACCACCTATGTAATCCTCACTTTTCAGAAGCGCTAACATCAGAATAATATCGATTATTCAATAATGCAAATTAAATTAAAGCACTGGCTAATTTTCAATGCTTTGTCAGCGTGTCGCATTAGTATATATGAATAGTTGATAGTAAATCTAATGTTGAGTGCTCCAACAAGGCAGAATTTTAGAAGAGTCAATGACATTAGCAAACATTTCTGCTTATGCTGAAGTTAGCTGAAAACAATCACTCAATCAAAAGATGTTGAGCGTTGGTTAGATAGAAGTTGGAGACATGCTTATAACCGCATCAGGTGTACAATCACCAACGCTTGATGAGGTAGATATTATTTTCGGCATGTAGGATACAACAGCATCTTCCATCTCGATGATCTCTACGACTACATATACCCACCAGTAGAACAAAAAGCCTCTTCTGCTCGTTTCTCTGTCACCGATTTCAAAGAAGAAAACACTCTACGATATCAACGACGATACCACCCCAAACACAAGCGAACATAAACCGCAGCACACCACGACAAAAACAAGCATAACGAGCAAGAACTAGACAACTACGGAGCATAAGGAAAACAATAATGACAGACTTCAGCACCACATCGTATTCGTAGATGAATCAGAGACCAAAGCTCGACTCAATATCACGAATATCCAATCCCTCGTTCTCGCTTCTGCATCATTGGAGAAGAAACACTATGAATACATAGTTCCACTGAGGAAAAACTAAATTCGATATATTTGGGAAACTGATATACCCATTTTCCATGAACGAGAAATTAGAAAACAGCGTGGATTCTTTAAACCACTCCATTGATGATGCCCTCACGCGCAAAATTCTTCACCGAACTTAACGACATCATGGATCAATCAAAAATACGAAATAATCACAAGCATAATAGACAAAAGAAAATACGTGCATCTCCTGCCACGTAACGTTTGACCCCAGCTGTTGAATTTGGAGAAACGTATTCTCAGTATGCAAGAGAAGAAACAAAGAGGTAAGAAAAAGTTCCAATTATCTTTGAATCACGCGGAAAGCTGAAGATAGGACACTGCAGCAGGAATTTGACCGTATTGTTGACGAATGCTCATACAGCGGCATAAACGGAAATGTTTGATTTCCATTGCGTCAGTAAGCAAGCAAAATCTTGCAGGATTACAGTTTGCTGATTTTAATAGCACGTCCTATAGGAATACATCATCTGCACAACACGAAGAATGATACATCATATATATTTTGCGTAAGTAGTTCAGGCGAAGCCGCGAAGGGAATATTCTGCATTATGGAGTCAAAGTCTACCCAGAGAAATCGCGCGGCAGAAATAACTCCCTGCCGCCGACCGAGTACCCCAGTCCATTTGTATTACATTATACTACACTTTATACTAAAAAGCGCAAGAGTATTCGGTGTGACTATAAGTACTAGCCATTTTCATAGAAATCATGGGACGCCGCAGCGTCCCAAGTGTCCTTCACAACCAGGCAGACGAGTAATATTATTCTATCGCATTGTCCTCCATATCTGTTACTCCTGAAATGCTCACCCTCATAGGGGAGGTAAACGGTGCATAACACTCAACCAGCTATACCCAACAGCCGAAAACGCAGGACTCAACATCATAGAAACCCCACTCAACGATGACGAAAGTGGGATACTACGACGACTCCACACACCATCCTGCTCGACAACACACTTAACGACCGGAAAAGAGAGATGCACCGCGCACGAACTCATCCACGCCAAAACACCACGATGATGGGCACGACAAGCGCGCAGAGACGCGCACTGTACGCGAAACAGCCAACTGGCTCATGACCCACTCGAATACGCGCGCTCGTAGAACAACTCTACGAAGCAGATGGCACACTCATGGCGCTCGAACTCGACATCACCATGCAAGTACTCGACGACTACCAACACATACTCGCAAGCAGTTCTGAAACTAAACCCGTCAAATTCGACGGGTTTAAAAATATCAACCTACTACACCTACCACGTGGTTACACCACTGATGTAACCACGACAAGCATTGAAAATACTAGCCTTAGACACTCTCACCACACCACCACACCACTTTACAGAAATACATGTAATCAAAAAGAGGGGTAAGTAAAAGGTGTGGTAAAAATAAAATACACCCTTGAATACGTTGAAAAATAGACTACAATAGCTACCACACCACTTCACGCTCAATGGTGTGGTAGTAATAAAACTTCCACCTCCTGCTTGACTAAAAATCCAGTCCAACAGGTACATTAGTAGAGTAGCCATTCGTATAAGCGAGTGGTTTTCTTCATATTCAGAACGTTTTAAAAACAACTATTTCCAGAAACAGTTCCCATCATGCCTGCAGCCCCACAGTTGTCACAATAAGTTGATAACTCAACCATTCGGAAAATCCGAACAGTTTTTCAATCGTGCTTAGAATTCCAAAAGAAGGACAACAAAATGAGTAACACTCTCAAACCAGCAGTAGTCGAACTCACATCGACACCACACGAGTACGAAAACTCTCGCCGACATCATCCACTTGCTCGACGAATACGACGAGGAAACCAAACAAGTTCAAAAATTAATCTTGATTCATACCTCGATGTGCACAGCAACAGTGCCTTCAGGATTATCTCGACTGGTCTAACGGTTTGCCACAGACAGGGCAGTATTGTGAAGTGACTCTAGCGTAATTCTCGCACCCTCATCTCCAATTGCTTTAACCCCACCTCGTTAATCTTAATATTCGTTAAATGTCCCATACTTTGAATCACCTCCTCACCATTGAGACAATTCAAGTATAAAACCCCGTTTTTCAAAAAGGCTCAATCAATCATGCCCGCAAAAGACCCATGGGCAAGCAGCCAAGGCAAAAACCTTAGAAAAAGCTCTGCTACCAACGCGATGCTCACAACAATGAACCCTGCTGGATCTGCCACCTACCCATCGACTACACACTCGCATGTACAAGCTGGCGAAAAACACAAACGCTTACGAGCCAGACCACGTCAAACCACGAGCAAATACTCGAACTCACCTCGACCCCACAAACATTAGAGCATCACACGCCCACTGCAACAGGTCAAGAGGCAAAAGCAGGAAAAACGAGCTCGGAACTCCCCCACAAGACAATGGTTCTAAACAAAATAGTATAAAACCACAAAACCCCGGCATAAAATCATGCAAAATTGTGAAAAGTTAGGGGAGGGTCAAAAAGTTGACGAAAAAGGCGTCAGACTTGCTACGCATTCCCACTGGCAGTGTTTTTCTCATTCGACACGAATTTGAGGGGGTACCTTCACTGTAGAACCACAATATTTTTAGATTTTGAACCGTCAAAACGATTGTTTTGGCGGTTTTACTGTTAAAGGAGCGTGAAATATGGCTGCACGAAGTGTGAAAGAGCCTGAAAGTATGCTCGAAGCGGTCAACCTGAGCGTAACTGAGGCAGTAAAAACTGGCAAACTTGACTCGGAAAGCATGCGCAGCAATTAGAGCACTAGACTGCTTGCCCAGACAGCTGATGAGGGTCGCCCGAATGACAATGTAACTCTTCCCACGATGCTGAAATTCCTCACTACGCTAAATCTTGTCCCTGCACCTGAAGTTGTGGATAGAAACTGGCGGTGAGTGTCTCATCTTTGGATGAGATGCGCGAAGTTGAAGGTGCATCTCGCATGCTTAAAGGTTCGACAACCCCGCGCATTTATACTGCAGCTAAACGAGACCTCACTCCCGAGACTTCGCTTGGCTTCGCAGTCACAGAATTCGCCAAAACCGTGTTGAAAGAACCTTTACTGCCTTGGCAGGAGTGGCTTGCTATTCACGCTCTTGAGATTGAGGGTGACTTGCAAGCGCTCGTGGCGGTTCCGCTACCGTACCGTGCTCGTGCTTGTGGCACGACAGCAGGGTAAAACGCACTTGTCGAAAGTTATCGCCTCATTCTTCCTGTGGATGTTGGGCGTGAACCTTGTGATTGGCACGTCTACGAATTTGGAGGCTGCTGAAGAAGTGTGGGAGGGTGGTCGCGCTCGCTGAGGATGTTCCTGAACTGTCGGAAGAGGTTGAACGTGTTTACCGTAGTGCGGGTAATAAGACTCTCACGTTGACTGACCGTCGCAGGTACAAGGTGACGACGTCGAATCGTAAAGGGTGCTCGTGGTAAGTCTGGTGATCTTGTGTTGCTTGATGAGCTGCGTGAGCATCAGACGTGGGAAGCGTGGAGTGCTGTTAGTAAGACGACGATGGCTCGGCCCTAATGCTGCTGATTTGGTGTGCGTCGAATGCGGGGGATGCGTCTAGCGTGGTGCTTCGTCTCGCTTTCGTGCAAAGGCTCATGCGCAGCTGGTGACCCTGATGGGGTTGCTAAAGAGGCTGGCATGTTGGGTAATCCTGACGATGATGATGTTGATGATGATAGTCTCGGCATTTTCGAGTGGAGTGCGCCGGTTAATGCGGATATTCATGATCATGAGGCGTGGGCGCAGGCGAACCCGTCGCTTGGTTATGGTTTTGTGACTGAGCGTGCTCTTGCTTCTGCGTGTGCGACTGACCCTGAGGATGCGTTTAAAACTGAGTGCTTGTGTCAGTGGGTGACGGCTGCGATTCAGCCGCCGTTTGCTGAGGGTGCTTGGGAGGCTGGTATTCGTGCGGATAGCAAGATTGCTCCTGACTCGGTTTTGACTTTTGGCGTGGACGTGAGTGCTGACCGTCAGCATGCCTCGATTGCTGTATGTGGTCAGCGGACTGACGGTAATTGGCACGGGGAAGTTATCGCTTATCGCAATGGTTTGGGTTGGCTTCCTGACGCTATCAGTGTCCTTGCATCGAAACAGCCAGCTGACGTGCCACTGCGTGTGGCTTTACAGGCCAAAGGTGCTCCAGTATCGAGTGTGCTTGATGGTATTGCTGCCGTGGATGGTGTAGAGATTATTCCATGCCAGGGGCGCGATGTTGCTGGCTGGTGCGGCAGACTGTGGGATGCGGTCGACGCGTCCAACCCGAACGCCGTGGAACCGTCTGATAGTGTGAAGCTTTTTCATATTTCTCAGCCTCGCCTTGATATTGCTGCGAATACTGCTGTTACTCGCCCCATGGGCGTGATGGTGCGTGGGCGTGGGACAGGGTGAAGAGTACGGAGGAGATTAGCCCGCTTGTAGCGTTGACGATGGCTTTTGGCGCAGCTACGCAGGTGGAGGAGCCTGAGGATCCTGTAAAGGTTTCGGCTTACGCGTCGCATGATGTGATGTCTATTTAAAATTTTTCGCTTTTTTGAGGGAGTTGACAGTATGAGTTTTCTCGACCGTCTTTTTGGGCGCCCCGTGTACGTGCAGAGGGTGGTGTTGCTGCTACTGCCGTGTTAGGGAAGAGTCCGGCTGACTTGTATCGTGAACAGCCTGAAGTGCGTGCGGTAGTCAGTTTTATTCAGGATGCTGTCGCTTCCACACCGTTGAAAGTGTATAAGCGTGTTGATGAGAATGACCGTCAGCGTGACCGTACTAGTGTTGCTGCTCGCCTGCTAGCCTCCCCGTCGGATGGAGGACAACGTTCGAGTCGATAAGCCGCCTTAGGGCGACTTGTGCTTGTATGGTGCGTGCTTGTGGCATGTTGCTCTGAATGTGCAGCGTGACACGGGTTGGACTATCACATATCCCTACGCGTGGGTGCAGGACGTGTACACGCTGGATGGTTTCACTCCGTCAGCTTACGTGGTGCAGAATCCTGTGTCTGGTCGTGAGCCTGTGACTATTCCTGCGTCGGATACGGTGCGCTTTGCTGCGTATAATCCGACTGGCGGAGTGGAAGCTGTCAGCCCTATTGACTCGTTGAAAAGTATTTCGCTGGAAACGAGTCAGTGCGCTCGATTTTCGTAATAAGAATTGGCGCAATGGTGGCTGGGTGAACCGGTGGATTAGTCGCCCCGCTGGTACTATGGGACGATCAGCAGCGTCAACGTTTCGCCGCTTCCTAGGGAAGCTCGTTTTGCGGGAAGCGAGGGCACTGATAGCGGTGGTACGCCAATCCTTGAAGATGGCATGGCATTGCATGATAGTACGTTTAACGCTCGCGAAGCACAGTTCGCAGAAGTCACGCAGCTAACTCGTGAGGATGTGTGCGCAGCATATCATTTGGAATCCGTCGCTTATCTATCACACGAGTACGCAAACGTACGCGTCGGCAGAGATAATGCTCGCGCATTGTATTCGGAGACTCTCACTCCGCTCATGGATTTAATTGTCGAACGTATCAACAAGGTTCTGCTGCTATGCTTGGCGTGGGCGCAGACACTTATGTTGAGTTTGACCTATCCGTGAAGGTGAGTGCAAGCTTCGAAGAACAGGCGCAAATGTTAACGAGTGCTGTTGGTGCTCCGTGGATGCTTGTTGACGAGGCTCGCGCGATCATGAACCGTCCAGCATTAGGCGGTAACGCGTCTAAGCTCGTCCAACCATTGAACCTTGCTTACGGTGTACGAGGGTGAGTCGCAACACGCTCAATAGTGAGTGTTTCGGCCGTAAAAGTCGAGTGAACCGCATTTCAAGTCCCATCAAACACCAAACGATGCGGATAGTGAGCTTGTTGCGAAACAGTTAGCGAAGTTTTTCACACGGCAGAAACGTAGCGTGCTCGCTGAGATTACCAAACAAGCGAAAAACGGTACACTCCGTGTAAAAGCTGACGACGGTAATGATTATCCAAACCGGTGGGATGGGAAACGGTGGAGCAAAGAGCTCGCTGACGACCTCACCCCATTATTCCTCCAACTGAGTGAGAAGCATGCGAAAAACACGTTGAAAGACGTACGTTTGAAACCGAACTCTTACGACGTGGAACGCACGCGAGCGTACATTCGTGCCATGGCAGAAGGCAAAGCTACAGCGTTAAACAATGTGACTTTACGCCAGTTACAGGAGGCTCTCGAACGACAAAACTCGGACGATGATGAGGATACGGATGACAGTATCCTAGCGAACTCGCCTGACGGAGTCTTCGAAAAAGCTGAATCATCGCGCTCGCTGTCGGCTGGTCTCGCATTCTCTACCGCTTTGTGCGGTGTTCGGCAGTATGGAGGCGGTAAGACAGCAGGCACCGTCTAGCGTTTTCAAGCGTTATAAGACGTGGGTTCATGGGGGAAGCTCGAATCCTCGCAGCGAGCATTTAGCTATGGACGGGGAGCGGGTCGAAATGGATGCTGAATTTTCCAACGGTTCGCAATATCCGCATGATCATGGCATGACTCCTGATGAATCCTGTAATTGCACGTGTTCTGTCGAAATTGAAATTTGGAAGGAATAAAAATGACACTCTATAAAAGCTTCAGTATTAAGGCTGAAGATGCTGGTGAAGGCATTATCGAGGGGTATGCGTCCACGTGGGACAAAGAGCCTCGACCTTATGGTGACATTGTTGCTGAAAGGTGCTTTTACTCGCACTCTGAAAGAGCGTGGCGATAATCCCATCCCGTTCTTTTGGACATCGTACCGATACGCCTGAAATGAACCTCGGCGCAGCTACAGCTGTAGAAGATGATAAGGGTTTGAAGTTCACTGCGAAACTTGACCTTGATAATCCGAACGCAGCATACACTTATAAGCTTTTTAAAGAGGGCCGTATCAACCAGTTCTCGTTTGCGTATGCTGTGCGTGATGCGGCGAGGTTGAGCTTGATGAGGGTGAAAGCGAATGAGCTGCGTGACCTTGACCTCTTTGAGATTAGTGCGTTCCTATTCCTGCTAATCAGCATGCTGTTGTGACTGATGTGAAAGCTGGGCGTAGGAACAGTAAAGCGGATGCGGATATTCTCGACCAGATTCGAGAGTTCGCGCAGAACATTCTTGACTCTATTGACAAGCTCAGTGGGGACAACACTGATGATGAACATGCGGACGAGACCGTCCCAGGATAAGCCAACAGCGCCAGAAGGCGATGATGGTTCGGATTCTGGTGATGAGGGTAAGGCAGCGTTCCTCGAAAATGAAAAACAAGCAATTCTATCTACTTTAGAAAGGTAAAAATAATGAATTTGAAGGAAATGTTGGAGGCTGCTAAGTCTCGTATCGCTCAGGCTGATTCTGGTTGAAGAGTTGAAGGCAGCCCAGGAAGAGTACGACAAGATTAGTGAGCAGATTGCTTGCTGAGCAGAAGGGTGCTATCCTGGACGGTCTCAAGCCTGCAGAGGAAACACAGGTAGAGAAGAAGGAGACTCCAGCTTCTCTCGGTGCTTTTGCTGTTAAGGAGCTTGACACCCGCTCGCTTAAGTCTGCTCGTGGCGCTGTAGGCACTGGATTCGGTTTCAAGGCAGAACACTGACCTGCACACCACTCCAACCATCAACGTTACCGATACGAAGGTTGTTGACGTTCAGCCACGCCCTCTCTACGTTCGTGACTTGTTCGGCTCTGAGGCAATCTCTGGCAACTCTTTGACCTACTTCGTACTCCAGCCTACTGGGGGTAAGCCTGCGAAGACTGCCGAGGGTGCGAAGAAGCCACAAATTCACGTTGCCTACGATTCTAAGACTGTTGCTTTGGAAAAGATTGCAAGCTTCTTCAAGGAATCTGATGAGCTTCTCGAAGATGCAGCATTCATGGAGTCTGCGATTAACAATCGTGGTATTTATGAGCATAATCTTGCTGTAGAAAACGAGCTTGTTTCTACTCTGCTTGGCACTTCTGGTATTCAGACTGTCGCGTTTAAGGATAATGCTCAGGACACTCTCTACACTGCGATGACGAATATCCAGACCGCAACAGGTTACACTGCTGACGCCATCGTTATTAACCCTGCCGACTATCAGACTTTGCGCTTGGCAAAGGACACTAACGGCCAGTATATGGGTGGCGGCTTCTTCTACGGTGAATATGGTAACGGTTCTCTTGTTCAGCAGCCTTAGCATTTGGGGTCTTCCAACTGTTGTTACTACTGCTGTTGAGAAGGGTACTGCTATTGTTGGCGCGTTCAAGATTGCAGTGTCGTTACTAAGGCTGGTTCTGGTCTTCGTGTTGAGGTTTCCAACGCTAACGAGGATGATTTCATCACCAACCGTGTAACTGTTCGTGTGGAGGAGCGTCTCTGCTCGCTACTCGTGTTCCCTGCAGCATTCGCAAAGTCACTCTCGCAGGTGCTGCAGCATAACCCTGTAACGTGATTTTTAAAGGACAGTAAAACTGCTCATATAGTGGGGTGGTTTTTACTGTCCTTTCTTATGCTGAAAGGTTTTTGATGCTTAAAAATTTACGAGTTGAATGGTTTAACATTCCAATGGCATGAGGGTGACCAGCCCGACGAAGCAACTCTATAGATAAGCCTGAGCTGGTGTGAAACGTCAGCCTGCTGTGAATAAGCGTCGAACCGTGAAAAATAAGACGGGTGATGCTCATGCTGGCGACTAACTGGGGTTACAGTATCGACGTTGACAAGCTTCCATCGTTGCACAGTTGACGAATTTGACAGCATGGGTGGCTCTTCCATGAGTTTCCAGTCGTGAGGCGAAGCAAGCAACGTTGAACGGTGTCTCGCAAGCTATTCGTGACTATTGTGGCTGGCATGTAGCGCCAAAACTCACTTGCAAGGCTATTGTACCTGATTCGGCTCACGTGATACTTCCAAGCATGGGCGTCACTGAGCTTACCGAGACTGTGCCAACAGTGGAACCACACTATGCGAACTCGTATGGTGTGATTGATATGCGCCGTCAAGCGTTGCTTGAGGTGACGTATGTGGCTGGTTTTGACATGGTTGACGCGTTGAAACAGGCTGCGTATCAGATTGCGGCGAATCATCTTGTTGCTACTGCAGGTCTTCGTGAAGAGCACGCAGGTCAGGTGGGCGCAACTCTACAATCAGACCGATAGTGGCGTATCTGGCGGCGTCCGTTTACTTGCCTCTGATAAGGCTATGCTCGCACCATACAAGCTTGTAGGAGTGTGATTTCGTATGGGTTTGCTTCATGGTGTAATGACACTCTCATAGTGTCTCGCCCTGGTGTGAAACAGTCTCGTGGTGTGAACGTGAAAGATTGGGAGCATCCGATCACTCACACGATCACTGGCTGTAGCGTGCAGCCTCAAGCGGAGAGTACTGATTATTCTCAACCTGCTCAGCCTACGAGAGTGACGTGTTGCTTACGTGCCGTCTGGTGCTGATATTCAGCGTGGTGACAAGGTGACTTTTGAGGGTGCTGATTTTCGTGTGGAGACTATTCCTGTTGGCTGGCGTAGCCCTGTTTGGGCGTGCGTCGCATATGACGGTGAATTTAACGGAATGGGAGGCATAGTATGTCTCGAAAAGGTTTTCGTATTGAGCTCAATTCTGCTGGAGTTCAACAACTGTTGAATGATGGCGGTTTATCTGCTGTGTGCGCTTCTAACGCGCAGCGTATCGCTAGTAAAGCTGGTAAAGGTTTTCGTGTATCTCGCCAGTGGCAGGCAGGATATGGTGGTGGTCGTACCGCTGTATCTGTGCGTACTGTAACGCCTGGGGCACGTGAAGCTGAAGCGGTGAATAAGACTCTTACACTGGCGGTGCAATCATGCAGAGCCTAACCAAGCCACAGGATGCTGAATGGTTGCTCGCTCAAGAAATCACCCGTCTTGCTCACGTGGATGCGAGCGCGAACCAGTCCACCAATATCACCGGGTAAAAACCATACGTGTGGGTGTTTCAGACGGGTGTACTCCGGTGACATCTGTGAGCTGGCAGCATGATTTCAGTATTGATATTTGGGCGGGTAAGGATGATGACTATTCGCAGGTTACCGACGTTGCGCGCACTATTGCTGGCTATCTTGCAAGTTTGAGCTTGCAGAGTGGTGAGTATGCGTGGCATGCGCCTGATGTGATGAACATGTATCCGAATCCTGACCCTCAACGGCCACACGTTCCACGCGTAACACTCACTTACAGTGTCCAGTTGCGTGGCGAATCGATTGATTTTTAGAAAAACATTAAAGTGAAAAGGTTAAATTATGGCAGAAGTAACGCAGGAATTGATGCTAATAAGGTTTATTTGCCGTCTCCTGACCAGTCTGCTACCACTGGCGCAGTGCAGATTGCGAAAGTTGGTGTAGCGAAGCCTACGGATGCTCGCACGGTCATGCCGTCTAACGAGTGGGGCACCTCTCTGGCTATATTGGCGATGATGGTCTCACGATTAGTGGCGTGATGAGTGCTGTGACAAGATTAAGGAATGGGTAGTAGTGTGTACGTGTTACTAATGGTGATGCTGAGCCTACCATTAGTATTCCTAGCATTCAGGTTGATGAGACTTCCGCTAAGCTCATCGTTGGCGATGAGAATGTGAAGACTGTTGATGCTAATAGTGATCATGGTCGCCAGTTGGAGATTGCTTTTAACGGTAAGGTTGAGCCCTCGCGCTTGGGTGTTTAACATGAAGGACGGTAATCGTCGATCCGTGCTTTCGCCCGAATGCGCAGGTGTCTGAGCTTGACGATTTGAATTTTGTTCCTACCGCGGCTAACTCCTAGCCGCTTTGACATTGAGCCTGAATGTTGACACGGCGGGTAACTTCCTTTACTTGTTCTATGACGACGGCAGGTTGAAGCTGTCTGCATAAACGACAGGGGCAAAGGGATTCTGTTCTTGCTACCGGTTTTCATGCTGTGAGTGCATTCATGAAGTTTTTCCAACCTCCTTATCTTCATGAGCTCACCGTGAAAAACTGGCAGCAGTTTTCAATTAAAGAGAAAAAATATTATGGCTTTCGTACTGAAAAACGATGCTAAGAAGACTTTCGATTTCAAGATTGGTAGCAGGAAAAAATGTATCATCTTCCACTGCTCGCAGATCTACCATTAACACTGCAAGTAAAGATTGCCGCATTGACACGTAAGAATGAGACTGAAGAGCTTATCAAGCTGCTTATTGACGTGTTTGAAAAAGTATGCTCCAGACTCGACGAAAGAGCTGACAGCAGGCATGTTTACGCAGCTTATTACCGCATGGCGTGAAGCTTCCCCATTAGCGGGGAATAATAGCCCTACTCAACGTTAACGAGGACACGAGTAGGGCGTTTTCCAGCGGATATTATAGACCGTTTCCATATGAGTTTAAGTCAGGCCGTCACCACCATCGGGTGGAACGGTCTGATTGTTTTCTACAAACATTTAGACACATCGCTACCCTGGCAGGCGCAGCATAAGACTTTGCTGGCTGGGATTCCACCCTTATCACGAACAGACTCATTGTCGCTCTGATTGATGAGATTCGCGCCGTCGAATACTTGTACGCGTCCGCGCATAGCAAAAAAAGGTTCGAATGTGCGTAAGCCGAAACCATTCCCGAGCCCATGGGCGAAACCGGATAAGGGTGAGAAGCATTTTCGGTAAGGGTGCGATACCTCGTAAAGATTTCATGGCTTGGTACTACTCGACTGACTAGTGAAAGGCGTTTTCATGGCTGAAAGTGGCGTAACTGTTGCTAACGCGTTTGTGCAGGTGATGCCGTCTGCGAATGGTATTGAGGGCAACCTTACTAAAGAGCTGAGCTCAGCCATGGAAACTGCTGCCACGAGTTCCGGCAAGAGTGGTGGTGAAACTCTTGGCTCTAGCCTGCTTGACCAGCTTAAAGGCTTAGGAAGCAGTATCGCTGGCGTTGGCGGCGAAGTTGGTACGAGCCTTTATTCAGGTGCTGAAGCGGTACTCAGTGGTGCTAGGTGTTGCCGCGTTAACTGCTGCGGGTGTTGTTTTGCAGGCGCTGTGCTTGGCGGTTTGGAGGATATCGGCTCAGAGTTTGACGGTATGACCGATAGCATTGTTGTCGGTACGGGCGCGTCAGGTAAAAGCGTTAGACAGTTTGACAGCTTCTGCTACCGAAGTTGGCACAGTGTGCCGGTAGTTTTGAAAAAGGCTGGCGGTATCGTCGCTGATTTCAACACCCGCATGGGTTTAACGGCAGCACGTTGACTGACGTGTCGAAGAAAACCGCAGCATTAGGCGAAATCCTTGGCAAGGACATCAATATCAAATCCAGTTGACCGGAGCCATGAACGCTTTCGGTATTTCTGGTAAAGATGTCGGCAAAAACATGGACTACCTGTTTGGTGTCAGCCAGGCGACCGGTATTGGATTCGACCAATTAACCGGCATCGTTAAAAATGCTTGCCCAGCCATGCAGTCCCCTGGGGTTCAGTTTTAAGGATACGGCTGACCTTGCCGGCCAGTTGGATAAGGCTGGTATTGACGCGAACGCTGTCATGGGCAGCATGAAGAAAGCTTTAACGGCCGTCGCGGAAAAATGGTGGCGATGATAAAAGACCTTCAACGACAGTGTGAAGTCGATTGAAGATTTTATTAAAGCCGGTAACGACGCGGCTGCTATTGACGCGGCTAAGGATATTTTTGGTGCGCGTAACGCTCCACAGTTTGTCGCAGCGTTGAAGAGTGGCGCCGTGAACATGGAAGAGCTTGGTAAGAATGCTCTTGGCGCTAAGGGTGATATTGAGGGGACTGAAGAGGCTACCAAGGATTGGCCTGAAACATGGGAGCTACTGCAGAATCGTATCAAGAGTGCTCTCGAACCTTTAGGCACTGCAGTATTTAGTACTGCTACTGCGGCCATGGAAAAGCTGTTTACTGTCGTCACTTCGCTTATTAGCATTTTTCCACAGTTCGCTGGTTTTTGTGGGTAGTGTTTTCGCACCGTTAACGGCTAGTGTGCAGGGTGTTTCTGGCATACTGTCTGAGTGTTTTTATGCCAATATGGCAGACTCTACAAGACTTGTTTAATACTGCTTACAGTATTATTGCTGCACAAGTTGCGCCAGCTTTCGATAGTATTCAAGCGGCGATAAGTCGTGTGGCAAGCGTGTTTACGAGCACGTTCCTACCGGCGTTGCAGCCTGTTATTGTGCTTGTTGCTGCGATCGTGGGAACCTTATCACTGTACTGATACCGGCATTGGGCGCTGTAGTTGGTTTCTTATTGCTGAGTTTGGTACAGCGTTTACGATGGTGGCTAATCTTGTAACTTCGGCGATGCAGATAATTTCCGGCGTTATTCAAACCGTTGTCGGTGTTATCGAAGCTATTGTTGGCACTTTCGTTGGTATTTTTTTACTGGTAACTGCAGATGGCCGCTACTGGTATGCAGCGTATTCTTTGGCGGTCTTGCAGTATTGCGAATGGTGCTTTGAATGCTGTGTTTGCCGTCGTGCAAGGCGTCTTGTCTACTATTAGTAACGTTTTTACGAGCATTTTCAACGGTTTGACGGGTATTGTTAGTGGCGTTTTTAGTGCTATTGCGAATACGATTAGTGGCACGATGAATGGCGCGAAGAGTACGATTAGTGGCGCTTTGAATGCTATTGCTGGTTTCTTCCGTAACCTGCACTTTTGCAGCTGCCGCCTATTAGCTTCCTCATTTTTAAGGCGAGCGGTAGTTTCAATCTTGACCCCGCGCATTTCAGTTTGCCGTCTATTGGCGTGGAATGGTATGCGAAGGGTGGTATTGCTACTCGTGCTGCTGTGTTGGGTGAGGCTGGTGCGGAAGCTATCGTCCCATACACTAACTCGAACATTAAACCGTGGGCGACAGCCCTATCGAACGCTGCAGGCTTAACGAACAACAGTGATGAGGCGACTGGGCCAGCCGTGAACATGCTCGCCTACTATCTGCCGGTCATTGTGCGCGACAGGAAAACGGACTTGACGAAACGTGACCTGCACCGTCTCATGCTTGCTAATAATATCCTCTAATTCTAAGGGTGGTTATTATGTTTAACCGGTTCACATATTTCAGTGGCACACTTCGTGGGAAACATATACGCTTGATAGTCCTCAACTATCAAGCGGTGTTGGTAATGATATTCGTGACAGCATATGGAATTACTCACTGTCAACACATAACATCACTGGCGTAACTCGTGTAGCTCGTGAAGCATCGTTCACCGTGACTACGACTGATTATGATCTGTTGAACGAGCTTCAACAGGCTTACACACGGTGGATGTGGAGAATGGTAATCCAGGTGTATTGTATGTGGATGATTGGCAACAGTCGGCATATTTGGTAAAAACGCAGAGCTGACACTATTCGCCGTGGTTTTACTTCTTTGTGAAGATTACTGTTGTTCTGCTTGATGGTAGGGTGGCATCGTGACACTGTAACAAGTTTCAAAACTTCTTACACGAGCGTGGACGATGATGAATGGTTGAACTATCCACACGATTACTCGTACAATTTCGGCAAACAGTTCGACTATGCAACATCGCTAAACGTGGAAACGTTAAGCAAGGCGCCAATTAGTCTCACTGTCTACGGGCAGGCAACAGCGCCGAGTATTACTATTGGCGGAAATGTTTACAGTGTGAATGTGAACGTGCCTACAGGTGGAGTCTTGAAAGTAAACGGTTTGGATAGGACTGTACGCTTGTTTGATGCGACTGGGCAAGAGTCAAACGTGTTTAGTAAAGCTTCTCGTAAGCCAGGCATGGATATATTCGGTGAGCTTACGACTGGCGCGAACACTGTTTCTTGGTCACGTGGTTTTGAGTTTGATGTTACCGTCCATGAGATTTCAGGGTACCCATTATGGCAAGAAACACAGTTCAACGCGTAACACTCTACAAGGGGGATAGTTTTGAACCGTATGCACAGACGGATAATTTTCAACTCGACTACGCGTATGGTGATACGGAGAATAGTTTCGAACTGATTATTGAGCAGGCGGACATTGTTGATGTGACAATGTCCGCTTTTCGCTTGAAGATTCCACTGATGTTGCGGGTTTCGTGGATGGAGTGGAAAGCGTGTATAAGAATGGTTATTATACGATTACATTCCACGGCACGAGCATGCAAGGTGTGCTTTGATAAGCGTATCGTGCAACCATACGCCGGGCAGGACTATTACACGGTCAAAAGGCACACTCTCCAACTGTTTAACTAAAGTGCTTGCTGACACTGGTTTAACCGGTCGTGTTCTGCTCGACAGTATTCCATCGGTGAATATCGATTATCAGTTCGAGCGATACTCGCACTCTCTGGCAGGGTTTACGCAAACTCGCTAAGCAGAATCTATGATTATCCGCTTAACATTTGACGATAATGCTCGTATCCTGTTGAGTTTCATCCCGTCGGATGATATGACAATCAATAGCGCGAATATTAGTTATGATGCGACGAAATACAGTAAGTTTATTACTCATGCTATCGCTTTGGGTGCTGGTGAGCTGCGTAACCGTGCTGTCGGGCACGCATATTGGGATGGTAAACAGGTTACTACCTCGAAGCCTTCTAATTTTGTTGAATCTTACATGATGACTTTCGAGGCAAGCAGTACAGAACAAGACAAAAATCGCTCAGTATGCTGCGGATAAGCTCGCCGACGAGTTGAAGAATCGGCAGATTTTGCAGGGTGAAAAGAACCTGACGGAGAGTATCCTCTCGATTCAAGTTTTTCGATTACTGACATGCCAACCGGCATGACGGTGTCGGCAAGTATTAACAAGCTCATCATCAAAATCAGTAGGGGTGTGAAAACCCTTTCTATGGAGGTAGGTTAAAAATGGGTATCCAAACAGGCTTAACACAGTACGAGTGCGACCGGTGCGGTATTAAACAGATTATCGACTCGAAGCAGGCTGCAGAGAGAAGTGGTCGGAAAAGAAGTTTATTCGCGCTAACCAGTCAGACGTGAACGTTGTCCTATGCCGGTACTGTTCGGAAGACTGGCTGAAACTCATGGCTAAGGCTGACACATTTTTCGGTAATTTCATGGACAAGAAATAAAAGGAGCTTACAATGACTATCCACATGATCACGAGCCGCAAAAACATGGCTCACGTAACAGCTGACGATGCTGCACATTTGAACGCACGCATTATGGGCGACGGACAATACCTGCTGACGAAAAACTGGACACCAACACTAGCTTCCGCATCCACAGTAACCCTGCCTGTCGGCGAATGGTTATGGAACGGTCGCTACGTGCAGATTAGTGTCCAGGAGAGCGTCAATATCGGCAATGGTGTGAGCTCTGGTTCTACACGTGATGATCTTATCTGCCTGCATTATTCCCGGAATACGGGTACTGGTGTAGAAACTGTCTCCGCGGTGGTTATTAAGGGTGTCATCAATCAGGGTATTGGTGTACCTCCTATTACGACAAGTCTACTGAATACGCCGTCTGAAACGTATATGATTATTGCTGTTGTGCATTGGAATGGCTTGACCCCAACAGTGCAAGCGTTTGAGAATACTGAATATTTGCAGCCTTTCTCGCAGACGAATGAAACTCTCCGTAATCTTGATTATCGGCTTACACATGCTACAAAGCACTACTGCGCGGCTACCGTACATGGATAGACCAGTGACCTTGCGTAAAAACGGGTAATTTGGTTGTGGTGTCTGAGCAGGTGCTCACGAGTGGTAGTGGTGCGAATGCGCATTTTAACGCGTCGGAAACTATCCCCTGATGGTTATCGTCCTGCTGTCCAAGGTGTTATCACGTGTAGCGATAATTCGAGCACGGTTGCGAGCCTGTTTGTTAATAGTCGTGGTGGTATCGAGGTTAACGGTAACTTCTCACAGTCGCGATATCTACAAGTGTTGGGCGTTTGGGGTTACCGCGTGACAGGGTGCTTTAGGCGAAAAATTTTTTAGGAGACCACATGTTGTGTGGTCTTTTTATTTTTAAGGAGAAAAAGAATTGTGATTCCTGTGAGTCCCTTCGACGTGGATAACGTGCTTGTCGCGCTCATCACAGGCCTTATTAGTTTCGCTGTCGCATTCATCACGAGTAGAACACAAGCGAAGAGTAATGAGCAGAATGCGGATAAGACGCGTGCTGAAACTGAGTCACTGCTCCGTCAACAGTTAGAAGATACAGACAAAAGACTAAATAGCTTATCTCATGCTGTGTCTGATGAGATGAGGCAACGCCGTCAAGCAGAAGTAAATCTCGATGACGCTGAGCAGCAATTGTCTTCTTCTATCGCGTATGTGCGGGCGCTCGGGCATTGGCTGAACGCTATGTGCAAAATGCTTGATAAGGATTGGTTAGACGAGCATCCGAAACCTCGCTTGCCTGATGAAATTAGGAGCGGCGTAGAGCGGACGGCAAGTGAGCTCGGTTTAAACGTAGACAAATTCGATATTCAAGAATAAAAGGAAGGAGAAAAATTTGTGAGTGTAATACAAGAAAAGATTGTGAATACGGTCACGGTAGTCTTAACGCCTCGTATTTTTGCGTGCATTCCACCGCGAACGTGGGGGCTACTGCTGCAGACCATGTCAGCTTGTGGTCGCGGAATTATTTGTATGCTGTTCACCTCGTGTCTGATTGGACGGAAGCGTTTCATACAGTGCCTTATAACCGTTTATGTTTCCAAGTTGGCGACGGTAACCCGTTTGTTGAGGGACTTGAGATTTGTGAGGCTACTAATGAGGAAGATTTCCGTAAAGGTATCGAGGTAGCTATCCAGGTCGTGCGTGAACGTCTTTGCGGCGCATGGTTGGGGCGTTGACCGCCCATCAATCATGATATCGCACGAAACTGGTGGGGCGGAACAGACCATCAAGACCCGTTGCCCTATTTTTCGAAGTGGGGGTATTCGTGGGACCAATTCAAAAATGATGTCGCTAACGGCAGTATGTCGTTAACATCAACAAGTCAAACAGTACAAGCTAAGGAAGGTAAAAGCATGTATCTTATCGAAACAACAACGCCATGGGGAGGGACAGCGTATGCGCTGATTACTGAGCTTTTAGGCGCTCAAGCATTACAAAAATATCGAAGCATTATCCTACGCGAACGGTTTAGGCTCTACAGGCAAAGTGAACTGGGATATGTATAATCTGCTCGTTTCACAAGCGTGGCAGCGTTATAACACGTTCATGGAAGCTGTCGGTAAGACCGTAACGGAAAGCGTAGAACAGGCTACTAAGCGCGTAACCGAAGCAACAAAAACTACTAAAAGATGGAGAATAAAAATGGGAGAACATGTCATGCAGGATAATCATGCTAGTGAAGATTTGAAAAAGCTATGTGCCAGTTTTTCAGTGCGCGAGTGCGCACAATCATCTACGTCGCAGGTCTTGTCGCGTCCGTAATTGGCCTTGGCTTTATGACGTTCGGCTACGCTGATATCGGCGGTTTCATTAGTACCGCTGCTGGTATTCTCGCGGGCGGTTTCGGCGTAGCATATAACCCGCTACGGTCTGAGTAAAATGCTAGTATGAAAATTAATAGAAGCCCTCGTAGTGCCTCTCCCACTTGATGCTCAAAGTCGGAGGGGCTCTCATGTTATACTGAGCTTGATGAAGCTAGACGGTGTCTAGTTCGATAGAGTCCTCTCACATCCTTTCGTGGTGTGGGAGGGCTCTTTGCGTTTTACTACTGTTTTCGAGGCCTGCCTCCGTGTCCTAAAGGCGATTTGCATTCCATTGTTCGATTGTTTCGCGTTTCCAGCCACGTGTGCGCCCAATAAGAGCGTCAGGTTCTGGCATATTGTAGTTTGCTAATGCGCCTTTCTGTATGCCGATGAACTCGGCCACCTCGGTAAAACTCATATAGATTTCGGTCATTGTGTCTTGTCTTTCTTTAGTACTGCAGCAATTATCCAAACAATGCAGATGGCTGTCCATGATTGTTTTTGGAGTGCTGTGCATGATAAATGCCTCATACAGTGCAGTAATTCCGGTTAAAAACCGCAATGATGCTGTAAAACAATTTTGCGCTCATACTTATGATTTAGACTGAAAGGGTAGCCTCAGCGGCTACCGTGAAAGCTATTTCCCTATGCTTAGGTTTTCGCTTCTTTTTCTTTGAGAGCTATTGCTATGCTTACGATGCTTGCGATTGTATCTATTAGGTGGAGCAGTAGCTCTGCTATTTCAGTCCATTTCATTCTCACCTCCTTTCTTTTTCCTTACATTTATATAATAACACAGCAACTATATAAATACGAGTAAGACACGCCGAAGATAGGGGGAACAAAATAAAAACACAGAATACCGTTGAAAAACAAAGACGTTTGAATAGTAGTTGTCGAATCTCCTCGTCTCTCGCGGGTTTGGCTTTCAGAAGAAATTCTGAAAGCCTTTATTTTACTTGTCAACCGCTTGTTTTCAACGGTTTCAGGCTGTTGTGCCTCATTCTCAGTTAGTTGCATAGAGAGCATATGAAAGCATAATAGGCATGTAAGAGAACTCGAGGGTGGGGAAAAAGCTGGGCGCATGACAAATATT
>BNJU01005037.1_pt1 | contig 68645 bp, 66 predicted proteins | sample 8539281 | NCBI WGS metagenome assembly BNJU01 (sample SAMD00202456, study PRJDB9452) | human saliva metagenome | isolation source: human saliva | place: Japan | reverse complement strand
GGAAGTTACGCACATATAATCACTTATTCTCCTTCATAGTTATAATGCAACTTTTATATTTAATAATAAAAGACTTAATTTTGCACGAATAAAACTAAGTCTTTATATTATCAGTTATTAAATTTATTTACAGCATTCGTGCAGATGTCTGCTGTAATTACATCTATATGCCTTCTAATCCACCTTTTACTTGGTTTTGAATTGCAGTTTTGCATAAACGCTGTATGTGGGTGTATAAATTATCATCGCGATCGATTAGAGTCAGCAATATCATCGAATTCCTTTTTCCTTCAAAAGTTTTAGGAAATATATTTACTTTTCATTTTTCATATACATCTAATCCTGCCCAAGAAGTTTTCCACTATCTAAATGCTCAACACAGCCTTAGTATCAACTAGCATACCACATGAGAGCATTTAGTAAAATCGAGTTATCTTTCATTTTAGAGATAACCCATCATTTACCATGTGGTTGTATTCTTTAATAGCTGGCATGATGAATAGTTATTACATCAGAATTGCAATTAAACTCATCCAAGTTCCAACATATAGTTAAAAACTCTTTTTGCAGCTCATTTTTGTAAACATCATATCCTAGAACTAGATCCCAGACCATTAAATAATCTAGGCCAGTTTGAGTCCCGATTCTTCCAGGTACCGGATGTAACTCCGTACTGTTGTAAAGTTCTGAAGTTCACGAGATAAAAACCTGATCTCCAAGAGAAATTATGTCTTTCTAGCTACGTTGGATTTTGTTAGTGTTTCTACTAATTCCTAAGTGTTGTTGTAAGTACATGTGCTCAGCAATTGTACTAGGTGAATATGATGGTACGTTATCTCATTACTTAATACTCACATTTATCTCATTAATCCTGAAATCACAAATATCAAATCCTTGCAGAACGAGTCGCAAAGATTCTTTAACTACTTGTTCGTGAGCATATTCACACATCGCTCCTCAAAAGGTTTATTTTGCGCCAAAACCACACCTTCTTGCTTTCCTTCTAACAGAGCTTTATTAGCAGAAGAAAGTTCTTCTGTATAAACACTGCACCTCAACTCTAGGAGGAGCATTTCTCCAACCTTTCTAAAAGCACTCTTTTCATCTCTTAAATTAAAAATACTAATTTCATATCTTTTTCTCCTGTGTACAAGACTATTATTATTCATTCAAAATAAATATTTTATTGAAATATATATAATTAATTTCCACTACAAAACCATCCCCACCTGTTCTCAGTCCCAGTCAATTGCCTTTTTGTCACCAAACAATCATTATATACTACATTCTTATGATATTTCTTTACAGCATGATCATCTAAATTGATTTCATCCTGGGTATTATTTGCTCCAACTATATCATTTCTAAAGAATCACTAATGTATGAGTAAAGATCTAAATCAGGTTGTAATCTTTCCTGCATGACTGTAAATTTTATCAGGCTTATTTATTCCCAACCACCTGAAGCCAATAATATTTTCTAGGAACCATTTTTCAACACCTAAAGCGATCACTTTCATTCATTGATGCCTCAAGCAGACCCAATAGTTACACCTAACTCACACATTATTCTTTTAGCTTAGTTCAAAACCACTGTTATATCAGACATTTTTAATTTTGTTGATTCTTTTATATTCTTTTGCATATTTAATGCCTGTTCATTAGTTAGAAAGATAATTTAAATCTTTTTAAGGCTTGGATTCGATAACATGATACTCATCCATAGTCATCTCACCATTCTAGTTTTCCAAATTTCACATCACTATAATATCACTCAAAAGATAAAATCTCCATATCAATATCTATATCAAACAAACTCCCCAAATGCATTTCAAATGAACCATCTGTTCATATAGAGTAATTAACAACATCAAAAACAAGACTAATCATTTAATTTCCTTATATTAAAATCAACTCATTATAACTCCACCACAAGTTTTAATAATTTAGTATTTAGTTATTCATTGAGTTAATTTTAAACATTATTTATTAACTTTTCTATTTTATTCTTAGCTTCTTCTAGTGTTCATTTCTAGTTTTTCTAAAATTAAATTGTAATATTTTATAATTCCATAAACTTTCGTCATCTGTCATTTCTTCTAGTATTATTTATGTTATCCATAATTAACTTCAAATTCAAAACATATTTTATTCTTATTAATTATTATATCATATCAACAATTTTTTTATCACCAAATTTATTTTTCCAATCAATTCCAAAATCTAAAACAGACTTATCTGTATAAGGATGCCAAACGCTTGCTTTTCGTATATTCAGAGATATAGTTGTCAGCTCAGCCCTTTTGAAAACTTGAATCTGTTTTATATTTCAAATTTATAAACAAAATCTCTGTAGGAGTATTAATCTATTAATAAATCACTACGCAGAAATTGTTTCTACAGGTCTTGCCCGATATTTTCATTCTATTTACATATTGCGCTACATAACTTGGTTCTGGTCTATGGTTGCAGCTACGTGTATAGGACTTAGAACTGCTGTAGCTGTCACCTCTAATCCCTTCTGGAATGTAAAGCTTTAATAGGCTTCAAACCAGCCTTTGTTACAGGAATGAGTATAAAATGTTTCTCCACTTTCTCGTAGTACTTTTGCTTCACCTTTAATATCTCTCAACTTCACTTTCTTGTTGTTTGTATATGAATTTTCACATTTGCCATAAGTAAATTCCTTTAATTCTTTTAAACATTTTTATATCTTCTACTTTGATAATATTGCTGGATTAGTCGTTATCCCTCGTTATCTCTCTATATTTGATATTTCTTTTAATCTCTACATCTGCACCATCTATTAAAATTCTCTATTATTTTTCTCTCCTCTAAAATGACTTATAACCTCTCCCAGATTACTAACGAATTCTATAAAGCTCTTCCTCACAAACTTCATCTGGACTAAACATACTCAGTAAACCATAATAACCTTTTAGCGCTGCCGTGAACACTCGCCATAACACCAGCCTTAGACTTCTTAAAACTAAACACTCTCTGTGTTTTCACTCTGGACGCTTTCCCAAGTACCTACTAAGAACACATCCGGTGCCGGCTTCCCATTTTCAACCTCCAGCACCACTGGCAAACTCATCTATATATCTTCAGCTCGCCCTTTCTGAGCATTGTTAATTATGCGTCAATATGTTTAGATGTGAGAAGCTACTGCCACTTTGACACACGTCGCTCAAATACTTTTACAACTCTTTCGATATATGGCATTTTCCTTGGCAGTGAAATAAAATATTTCTCATATATTTATAACGACCAATCTACCAGTTGTTTTCTCCACCAACATCAGAATTTTTGAAAATAATTCTCCCAAACTCATAACACTTTCGTAGCATCCCAACACCAAAAGTGTTTCTTCTTGTCATATCATATCCTTGCTCGCACTATGAATAAACGCTTCAGTCAGTTACACCTTCCGTATCAACCATTTAGTCCATCCATACATCAACAACACAGCTTTTTATATTCATATCATCGACTACTTTAGTTCTATACAATCATTATAATAGAAATAATAAAAAGAAATCACAACCACGGATAGGGAATCTCCTTATTTCATCTATTAACCTCTTTGTTTTTCCTGCACCTCACATTATATACGTAACGACTTTCATGAACATAATCTCATGCTTCTATCACTTGCAATACGTATGCAACTAAATCCGGCAACTTGACATCTTTCCATCTCTTCCTAGTGGAGTAGTTTTTGTACCTGTACACTGCACGAATTTGTTCCACTCGTTAGCACCGCGAGTGTAGGCTTAACGCTCTTCGTGTTTCAATGCCCTAAGTCCAGTCGCTTCTAATATACCATGAGCTACACCTACTACTCTAACTCCTAATTTACCCAGTCTCTTAGCCCAAGAACGTGTAAGTGAGTTTGCTGCATTTCTTTACTTGCACGCATAAATACTTTGTCCTTCCTGATCCTTCTAATCCAGATTCTGCAAGACATATTTTACTATTAACCACTACCTTTTAGCAACCAGTATACGTCCAACTTCTTGAGAGAAAATGAATAAACCTTTTACATTAATATCCATAATCTTACTCACATACTTCGTCACTAAACTCACTATTTTCCTTCAGGTCATTTTATCCACTAATCAAACGAGGAATATTAATCCCTGCATTATTTACAAGGATATCAATTGTTCCGAAATTTTTCTACAGTTTTAGCCACAACTTCTTTAACATCGCTTCTATTAGTAACATCACATTTTACATATAGTAATCTATCATTATCAGATTCTATTTCTGAAAGGACACTTATTACAACATTACATCCTTGATTTAAGAACTCATCAACTACCGCTCGCACTGATCCCTGATGCTCCACCTGTTACTACTACTGTTTTCCTTCTAAATTTAACTCAACCTCATGATCTCCTTATATTATTTATTTATTGTAATTTTGTATTTATATCAATCTTAGGACAACTTTTTGTTTTCTACCACAATCGCACCAGGTAATGTTATCTAAATCTCCTAAAATGAACTGTTAAGTGTCCAATCTACTAAATTTTTCTCTGCCACATCACTCAACACTGAGAATTTCAAATTTTTCTCCATCTACTATTAATGCTTTGACCAACTTCTATAGTTTTCATTATGGGTACTCACATCAACACCATAGCAATAATCTTTTTAACATATCGGGCGTATTATCTCCAAAAAGGATAAAACACATCCTCAAATTCACCTGCACAGACTACCTTTACTTTTACTATATTTTCATAAATCATCATACCTATTCTTCCTTTATTAATCTTTATTTCATTTTTTACGGTCGACTTTTGTTTGTTTATGTAGGAAGCGACAACCGCTTCCTATTAAATATATATAATTAGTACATATCCAAAGCTTACAACCAAGCTACGATAACCTTGTACCCCTAACAATAAATCTTGAGTAAAGCATTGATACTACACCTACTTCACTGTTTCTGGTTCAGCTTCCGCAAGACCTCAGTCCAACTGGATAAAAAGTCACTAGCACACTGTGTATTAATTGTAAATAATGCAGGTAATGCTAATTGTGGTGAATAGTTCCTTTCCGAATTTCAACCCCTATTAATGTACCCATAATTTGAGCAATTACTGCACCAGGACCAAGTAACGCAGATAATAATGGATAGAACATACAAACCCTAAAGCTACTAATCCAAAAATATTTCCTGCTAGAGGAGTTAATAATTTAGAAACCAGTTACCAAAATCCGTATCCTTGATAACCCCTATTAACATCGCAACAAATGCCATGAATGGTAAAATTGTTGTAATCATTGATTGAACTGCATCTCTGTGCAGCTTTGGTATAATGTATGAACCACTTTTACCAGCACCCATACCGATGAATAACAGATGATTTAGCATTTTCTGCTAAACTTTGTGAAACTTTTTTATCTGCACTATATTTAAATTCACGTTTTGGTTCTCTTCGAGTTTTTCTCAACTACTACTTCTTCACTACCTCAGCTGAAGAGATCTGATTCAATCCTACAGCTGAAACATAAATATCTTCTTTAATAAATTTAGCAAGTGGTCCACTTGGTCCAACAGGCATAATGTTAACTGTTGAATTCTTTTTGTGGATAAATACCATAAACGTAATGTTCCACCACAGTCAATAATTGCTAAGAAAATTTCTTCGTCTGGTACTGATGTTTTAAATCCATTAACCGCGTAGCACCTGTTAATTTTACGATTTTCTACTAATTTTCAGGTTCAGCTCCACCAACTGGTGATATATAAAAATTTTATCTTTCCTGGTTTTTGGAGTTACTACTAAAGGTCCACCGAAACCACCACTACCTTTTCTATTTTAATTGTTCCGTATGTCATAATTATTTCTCCTAATCCCACGCTTTTAATTCATTACTTAATTCAATTTTTGTTGTTTCATAACTATTTTTGTTGTGAAATCTGTAACCCATCCAGCAAAGAAGTTCATTACTAACCCTACAAGAAGGTATCTAATTGCTACTGGTGTAACGTCTAACTCCAATTGAGTAATTCCATTTGCACTACCTATAGATAAAAATTTCACCAACGTTAATGTGTGGAAATATCCCACTGTTTGTATGACAGTGATATGATGCAGATGCATAATAACTAGGTTTCATACGTTCTGGTAAAAATTTACCCATTGATAATGCCATAGGGTTTAGCAACATAAATGCAGAAACGAATGGTAAAATTCTGTAAGCTAAAATTATATTTTAGAACACACTTTTAGCAAATTTTTTCTACTCTGTGTGGTCCAATAAAAGCAACTAATGTATCTCATAAATACGAAGTAACAGTACTTTAGGGTACGATTCCTCCAACCCAACTTACGAATACTTTTTGCACCTTCTGTCAAATAAACCTGTAAAGCTTGATGCTAATTTAACAATATAATCCATATTGTCCTCCTCTATAATATTTAATTTAATTTAATGCTACATTTCCAAATGGACTTGGTTCCATTTCAACCCTGTCCACCAGCAGAAATTGTTTTTATAATTAACAACTCCGTCAAGCACTGCACTAGTTAGAGATGCTGATAGTTTTATCGCTTCACAATCTTCTCTGATTTATAGTCCCTACTTTAAGACCATTGAAATATTCAAATTTTTTAAATCTGGCACTAGTTACCCTTGCATAGCTCTCCAGTGATAACCTTATCATTATCGTCTATATTAGCATACCAACTGTTCTCCACGTGCAGCAGACCTTTTTCTTCCTATTACTACTCACCCTATTCGTCTCAAGTTTACTATAGCTCGTTCGAAACTATTTAACTGAACATAAGTTAGAGTTACTGTCAAAAATAAACGCCAAAATAAAAGAGTATTCTTAAAACTATTAAATCTATATGTCCTCCTAATTGCTATCTATATAAAATTAGTATTTTTATAAAGTAATTTACTAATAAGTCATAATTATCTATTTTAGATATGTCTGTAATTAACTTTTTCATCTTTAATAATAGAAATTAATTCATCATAGGTTTTAGCTAAAAATCAACCCATCTCCTTCAGGTACATACGCCATAAATATTAGTTTTAAGTCTCTATTATCCTTAAATCCTTTTTCACTCTACCCCTAGAGCAATTATTAAATCATCTCCCAGTTTATTTATCGTGCTGTGAATGTTGACATTTTTCTCAAAATCATAGACGATCTCTTCGATTCTCTTAAAAACTTATCATCTACTAAATGCTGTTTTATTAACTCTTCTATCATAAAATCAATATTTTCAGCATATGTGCCATCGCATTTGAAAAATGTCTCTTCTCATCGAGCTTAGCAATACTGATTCCATTCCTCGAATACTAGGATTATTCATTTTATTAACATATTGTAGAAAATTAATTTCTCAAGCATACATCTTATCTAAAATTTCATTTTTGATAACAACTGGCATTCTGTTTCAAACTTTATATCTTCAGTAGAAATTATAATATTAAATTTACTATAATCAACTTTTTCAAAAAGTGGTGTATGCTGATACTTGTGAATTTACTATTATACTTTCTATTTCATTTATCATAAGTTTCGTATGTCATGGTCCTGAAATTAGTTATCAACAAGATGCTTAGATTTTCAGATTGAACTTTTATTTTCTTCAATAACGTTTCAAAATATATTGCTAGATAACTAATTTCATCTTCTGAAAACTATATAGTTATACTTTATTAAGTTAATTACTTACGGCAGTTTTTAGTAATTTTATATGATACCGATATTGTTCTTTAATTTTCTTTCATATTGGTTATATCAACACCGTATTTTTAATCGTTCCATTAAGAAGTATATGTATAGATAAATTCTTCAATTATATCCGAAGTATCAAATTCAAGTCCATACTGTAACAACTGTTTCTAAAATTTCCTGAACAAGTTTTTGTATACTTTCAGTATATTTTAGATTTTCCTTATTTTATTTATATTTTTGTGGAACTCTATCGTAGCAAAGCAAATCGCTAAAATTTGATTTCATCAGTAGTTAGCATATCTTATATTTATTCTCTATATAATCACTTACTCTTTAATCAAAAAGGTTGTGCATAGTTGTTTAATAACCTTCATATTGTTTTTCTTCAAAGTTTAGATAAAAGCCATTAGCAAATCGATCTAAAAGACACTGTTAAGTATCTGAAAATTCAGCTTTTGCCTGTTTATCAATTTTGTAATTTTTCAATGTTTATCGAAAACATATTATCATCTTTATCAAAAATATCTTCCTTGTACATATAATTAAAAATATTTTCTAAGATATATCTAATATCTTTTTCTAGACCAACTACTTTTAATACCTGTATTAGGTTTTCCTTTATAACAAGATTATAACTCACTATAATGTCATTTAATTTCTATATCGGAAAATTAAAGTTGTTCTACTAACTATCATTTTCAAAAGCTAAATCGTCTATTAGTGTACTTTCACCCGATGAAACTAATGTCTCAAAATATACATACTAGCCTTTACCTTTACTAGAATCAAAATTAACACCAGCTCATATGTGACCTTTTCTCTTTAAGTATTCTTCTTAACTTTTGTAATAAAAAGACTATAATTTGAATTTTTATTTTCTATGTATGCACACAGTCTTCAAATAATCTCATTTAAAGATTTTATTTCATCACCAATAGTTTTTGAACTTACCTTTATTACATCTCATTAAGTATCGATCCCAGAACTAAAAAGTTAGATTCTGGTATATTCAGTAGTCTCAAACCCCTATTATCATAATTAAAAATTCCAGTTTGCTTCACCATCACATTTATTATAATGTTACGTTTCATTAATTACAGTTATTTTCTCGAAAAGCACGCTGTAATATAAAACTCTACTCTCATGACTTTAACTACATATATTTCTAACTAAATATAATTTATAATATAGTTTTAACAGAGAAAAGCACCTCTTATTGAGGATGCTTTGCTTTGTTATTTTATAGGCTTGTAACATTTTACTATATTATCTCACTGTTAAACCATTTTCTTTCCATTAATTCTTCCACTTTATATCTATCATAGAATTTTTATTTATCCCGTAGCTTTTGCACTTCTTTAAGTCTTTGTATGCCCTGGTGAAACTTCATAGCAGTTTTGACCGTATCCACCTTTCTACTATGCCCATCTTTCAACGTTACAACTAACTTTCATGATTTTCTTCTAAAGAATTTAATAATTCTTTATCCAAAACCAGTTAAAAATCTTGGATTTACTAATGTTTGCCTCTATATTATGTTCTAGCCTCAACTGTTCAGAAACTCTCCCGCTAAGTTATAAAATTACCTACTCCAAATATTGCAACCTGTCTCCAAATTTTCACTTTTATTTTTATTTAAAATAGAATAATCTGCTCGGTCTTCTTTCCCAGTTTCTACAAATACTCACAGGAACACGTATAGCAACTGATGTTCATTTTGCTTAATTGCCCATTCTAACATCGCTAAGTGCTCTTCTTACACAGGAGCTACATGAAGTTTGGTATGCGATATAATGGAATATCAAAATCTCATGACTTTCTATCATTCATTGGAATTTATAGAAGCACTGTATACTAATACTACCCCAAGCTTGATTGTTTAATGCTGTATCATGAGAAAGTTGGTCAGTATGTCTTCTGTAAAAATGTTGATATTACAGCCTACACTGCTTTTGCTCCATTTTCGCTAGTCCCATAATACTACCGCTTGTTCTTCAGCAATACTGACATCTATAAATTGACTACCTAATCTCTCTTTAACTTTCTATTAAATACTATCTCGGCGTCCCTGCATTGATAATTATTAGCCAGTATCTCTTTAATTTCTTAGTTAAATACCTAAAGTAATCCCATTATATTGCCAGCCACAGCAATCTTTTAATATATACTCCCTGTCTCTAAGCCAAATGGCCTCCCATGGAATTTTCATGATTGCCCAGGTTCAAACCTTTCCTTTTCTGTATAAATATGTAATACTACTGGACGACTATATCTTTACTCTTTAAACAGTGAAATTAGCTCCCAAGTTATACATTTTCTAAATAATGATAGTCATATCCTAAGGCTTTAAAAATACGTTTGTCGCCTGCCCTTTAGTTTCACGCAAACTTCTAATGCATATATACCACCTTAGGATTTTTAGCAACTGACTCATCGTTATCATTTATAATAATTATTGCATTTAGTTCAAGTGTAGCTATTGTATTTAATCCTCATGTTTATTCCACTAGATATGTCTCCAATAATTGCTAAAAGATTACTTTTTCATTCTTTAACTTAGCATGCAAAATCCCACTGCTAACGATAATGAGAGGTTGAGGTATGTCCAATAGTAAAGACTATGCTCACTTTCTTTTGGATTCGTATACTAGAAATACCATCATAATGTTTTGGACATCTATAATGCCTTGGCGTCCTGTTAGCATTTTATGAATATAAGTTTGAAAGATACATCAAAATATCTTATCTTACAGGTGAATCGAATACACATGTATGCAACTGGGTCATCTCATCATTCCTAAATCTGGTCCACTGTGACCTCCGTGAGAATCCAATTTTTTCTAATAATACTGTTCTTGTTTCCACTGCAAGAGTATGTACCTTCATTGTTAATTTTACATCTGGGGGTCCTTAAAATATTTTCTAAAATCATTTATCCCCCATTTTCTATCTATTTGTATTAATATCATTGAGCAAATATAAATTAATCTAGCTTTTAAGGCTCCATTTCTTTATTAGTAGGTTTAGTAGTATTTTTACTATTCTTGATAGCGTTAAACATTCCACCTAAATAAATATAAATACAATTGAGTTAAAAGTATGTAACTTCTAAATTAATTCAATACCATTAAAACCAATGTTGTTTTATTCAACTTTGATACATTATTCATATATAAAAGTGAATTTTTATTTCACTTTTTATTTGAAAAATTTTATTTTGTGTATTATATAGAACATGTAAATCCAGAATTTTTTGAATACAAAAATAAAGAGGTTAAAATTTATGAAAACAGCTTTGTGTGCGATTCATATTACAAATTAATAAAATTTGCGAAATAACCCAATTACAGTTATCCCGTTACAGTTCGTCTTGATGATGAGATTTTGAGGATAATGTAACTATAACCCGACGAATTTTTTATGAGGAGGATACATAACGGACAAAAACCTAGTACAAGCCAACAACTCGCAGTAGGTAAAATTTTAAGCGTATATGAAAGAAAATTTAAAACAAACAAGGAGTAGAGCGCATGTTGCTTCTCAGTGTTTCTTCTAAACTATCTGGAACATATTCTTCTTTCGTTCAAGCTTAAAGAGCTATTTGATGGATACTGAAATCAAGATAATCGATACCTTTCAAATAGCAAGAAATGGTAGGAATAGCCATCGAAAATTATCAAAGAATTGCAGTAGTGAAGTCTCATATATCTGAAAAATATAGAAAAATAGATACTCAGAACATTGTTAAACACACAATGTTCTGGTAACAGTCGAAACTATGCAATATTTATATGTGCGAGGTAGACTTACGAAAGCTCAGTTCGTCTCTATCAAACCTACTAAATATTCTTCCTATTATCACTATTGAAAGATGGTCTCCTTGAGTAAGGTAAAACATAGAGAATGAATAAAGTTCTTCAAAAATGAGTGAAGAAATAAAAGATCCAAAGAGCTTTATTTTGTTCTTATACAACAGATGAATTATTAGAAAAAGCATGACATCTATCAAGAAATCTTTGAGAAATATCGAAGTTGAAACAGAAATCGTATCTCCTGTAATTGGATTCTCATGTAGACCCAAAGTATACGCAATAGGTTATTTAGTATACGATAACAATAAAAATAAAAATACCTTTAGAATTAGATTAAAAACTAACCTAGGTATTTTATTTATTAGGCGTGACTTTCATATCGATAATGTTAAAAATCAAATTTGTCTAATCAATCTACTATTAAACTATTTTTAAAATTTTAGTATCTACTAATGCAGCTTGAAGATCTTCTTTGAGTATTCCTTCAACTACGATACATATTCTGGATATTAACTTCAATATTGTCTACATTATCTAGTTTTGATAATCTTTCTTTAACAGCAGCGACACAACCACCACATTTTTACACCTTCAATACTATATTCATTTTTCATGATTAATCCTTCTTCTTTTATTAATTTAATTTTACTCTTTAATCTTAAAGCATGAACATTACAGATATAGAACTAAAACTCATTGCAGCTCCCTCTAAAGCAATATGGATTTTAAATAACGGTCCCTCGAATATAGAATACTCCCATCGCAAAAGGAATACCTATAACATTATAGAAGAAATGCCCAGAATAGATTTCTTTAATATTTGCTATAGTTTTTACTTAAAACTATAGCATTAACAACAGAATTTAAGCTTTCAGTCTCATTAACACTATATCTGCTGCATCGATTGCTACATCCGTTCCTGTTCGTACTGCTATTCCGACTTCGTTTGTACTAGTGCTGGCATCATTACTACCATCACCGACCATTGCTACCTTTTTACCTTGAGCTTGAAGTGATTTATCTACTTTTATCTTCTGGGCAGAACTTCACTCACTACTTTTATCTATTACGATAATTGATTTCATACTACCTCAGCAGTTTTTATTATCTCAGTTAACATAACTCACCTCCAAAACCTAGGCTATGTAATTTTCATCAGTTTAAACTACTCTCTTTTATTTGATCGGCAACAGCTATAATTCCAGCTTAGTTCAGAGTCTGGCATGAATAATGGTGTTTTTCCTCTGAAGCATATTTCTATGCTTTTTCAACTCGAATCTTTTGTAACAATATTATTTTCCACCATTAGTTTTTCATTACTGATAGTACTGACCTTCCATCAACCTATTGATGAAATACCTAACCTGTTAATGAACTAAAAATCTTTAACTTCTAACAAATCTAAATTTCTATTTTTAGCTTCATCTACTATAGCTAGACCTAATGGGTGTTCTGAAAGATATTCTACACCTCGCAAGTTGCACAGAGAACTCTTCTCAGATAAATTATTAAATGTTACTATATCAGTTACTGAAAATTTTTACCTTCTGTCAATCAAAGTTCCAGTTTTATCAAAAACAACAGTATCAACTTCTTTAGCTAACTGCAAAGCTTCTGAACTTTTATTATACCGTGTCCAGCTCCCTTACCTCGTACCTACCATTATAGCTGCGGTGAAGCTAAACCTAAGGCACAAGGGACAAGCAATAACAAGCACTGCGATAATAATTTTTAGAGAAAACTCCAAGATGCATCTCCATAAAGTACCATAAAATTCCAGCTATTAGCGCTAAAACACAATAAATAGGAACAAACACCTGAGATTTTGTCTGCAAGTTTTATGATCGGAGCTTTAGAATTTTGAGCATCTTCAACAAGTTTAATAATTCTGTGATAAAGTAGTGTCTTTTCCAAACTTTTAGGTAACTTTCTATCTTTAAAACACCTGTTTTATTAATACTAGCTCCGACAACTTTACTATTTTTCTCTTTCTACTGGATACTTTCTCCTGTTAACATCGATTCATCTACAGTCGAACGACCTTCAATCACGACTCCATCAAGAGGCACTTTTCACTCAGGACGAACAAGTAGTATATCACCCAGATAGTCTTCATCTACTGCTACAACATGTTCTTCACCATCTTTTATTAAATTAGTCTGTTTTTCGGTACCAATCCAGACCAATTTACTTATAGCATTTGTAGTACGACTTTTAGATACCTCAAAGTATTTACCTGAGTGTAATTAGTGTTAAAGATCACCGCTGCAGATTCATAATACAAATTCATAGCTGCATGTTCATCACCTAAATATACCAATACGGTTGAATAAACACTATATAAGAATGCGCCCCTGCTCTAACGCTACTAAAGAATCCATATTAGGTTTTCTTCTAAGAATAGCTCTAATTCCTACACTAAAGAATTTTTCTACCAAAATACAAAACAGGTAACACCAGAATAAACTGTACAGTTGAAAATAACTGGATTTCCCATTGGACTTAAACTTTCCAACATAGGTAATCCCTACCATCCTCAGCCATCGCTATATATAACACAGGCACTGTAAATATAGCTGAATAAATAAATCTTTTTCCAAATACCATCAATTTCTTGTTGTTTTCAGCTTGATCATCAACCAAATCATCTATTTCTAATCTTGCTTTATAGCCCGTTCTTCTACTTTTCTCAATCTCAGCTACACTTAATTTTTCTTTATCGAATTTTACTACCATCTTCAGTAGTGAAATTTACAATGACTTTTTCTGTTCCATATAAAGATGAAATCGTATCTTCTATATTTTTCGCGCACGTTGCTACAGCTCATTCCTTCTAATATAAATGTTCTCTTCAATACTAGAAACACTAAGTGAGCTTATACCCCAGATTTTTCATAATCTTTCTACTTCTAGTTCTATCTATTCCTTCTCCTCTAGAAAGAGTGAAGTTTACTCGTTGCAAAGTTTATTGACATCTGATAAATTATCAACTTGTTTTAAACTCTCTTCAATATACGCTGCACAAGCAAAGTACAGCTCATCCCTTTCAATTAAATATGTTTCATTTTTACCATATATTAATCACACCTATCTTTTAAATATTTTGTTCGTCTACATTTTGTAGTCCTTGTTACAAATTAAGTATACTACCATCTAAAAATTATTGTCAACAATATTTTAAAATAATCAATAACAGCTATCATTATGATATAGAGAGTGACTCAAAATCGTGATTTCGTAGAAATCGATTTTTGTCGAGTCACCTCCGCACTAGTTTATTAGATATCTAAAAAGCTTTTTATAAAGCGAATTTAGATATCAATAAACCACTGCGTCTATGAGTTCTTATCTGAACTTTGCAAAATTTTAGGGACCTTTTTGTCAACCCCAGCTGATTTTCTAGGATTTAATTTAGAAATCTAAAGCTGTAGATTTATTAAAACCTACAGCTTTTTACAATACTAATTTTTACTCTAACTTTTTCATTCATCTGACGACGTAATTTAGAAAAATCTTCTTTTACTACTACCGTATCAGACAATAAAGTCATGCAGTCCTTTTTCTTATTTGTAGGCTTACTGCTAAATACGGGCAGGTATACTAAGAATATCGTTAATAATCTACCTACTAGTTCACGATAAACTACATCTGCAAGACCTAACTTTTCACCTTTATTAGTCTCTACTTTATCTTCATAATCATCTTACCTAAGGTTTGAGAGAAGAAGTAAGTCAGAGCTATAAAGTAAGCAAACATAACGATAACATAACTCCAAAAGACTCTTCTCCTAAAATAGGAAAAATCAAACACCTTATTTAATAAACCAAAACTAAAAGTATTTAATAAAGCTAGATATAGTATAAATAACTATCATATCGATTACATATGCAATAAATCTCGTCCAGAAAGCCACATAGAAATTTTTAGAAAGCATTAAATAATCTTCTATTAAGTTGGCAATGAAAAATCTTTTTCTTTTTCTTGTGCTTCTTCTTAGTATCTTTATACTCTTTAACAAGTTCTTCATTTTTCGTGTAGGTTCTAGTACTACTGTATTAACCACGTTAAGAAGCGGATCATATGAAGGTGTATTATTATTTAAATCAGTTGTTCATTTAAAATTCCTCCCTATCCTAAGTAGCTACGCTCAACTTTATTTGAATTTACTTCACTATTTAATTCAGAGATAAAACTTTTTGTTGTTGCTTTTACAAATCTAGAAATTAAATTTTCTGTAGTTTTATCAGCTCTTAACTCGATTACAGTTGGATTAGACAATCCTTTTTCTTCTTTATTAAATCAATAAGTTCGTCTTCAGTACCTACTTTATCAGCTAATTTGTTCACTACTGCTTGAGTACCAGTATACGTTCCCTACCATCAGCAAGTTTCTTAACTCATCTTCACTTAGGTGTCTACCTTCAGCTATAGCTTTCAAATCTTCTATACGCTTCTTTGTTTTGCTCTTGTAATATTTTCTAGTTGATTCTGGTAAGTCTTCTATTCAAAACCACCTACTGCTTTTTGTTCCCCAGAACGGATAGTTTCTGTTTAATTCCATGATCATTTAAGAATTTTTGAGCAGATACATAGCTCATAATTACTCCCCTAACGAACCAGTAGTGGTTTCAGTGACATGAAGAATTTTCTTAGCTACAGTCGATACATAGTATCCTCCAGAAGCGGGCTGTTTTCTATTGACACATAAACATCCTTACTACTATTCTTAGTGCATTATACAATTCTCGCAGTCTCATAAACACCACCACCTGGTGAATTCACGAGACAATAGTATAGCTTTACATTAGGATTACCTTTTAGCTTCTTTAATTTGATTTAAAACAGAACCTCTTGAATAAGTATTAGTCATCTCTGCATTAATTTCACCATCTATAGAAATTTTTGAATAACTTCCTACTATCACCTTTTTTCAAAGTTAATTTAGTAACACTTTGTTCTTGTAAAACTCTGTTAAATATCCATTTTAATTCTGCATCATCTTTTTACTGTTGTTACTTTGATGTAATAGTTCCTTTAATTAACGATACCACTAAGACCACAACAATAACGGTTGATATTAACCTTTATTTTTAAAAATTCATTTTTTTCCTCCAAAACTTTATTATAATATTTTTGTAAAAATCCAGAGACAAACAAACCTTTTGCCATCTCATCCTCAGCCTATTATTATGAACTCTTAACTATATTTTCAAAAACCTTTTTGCAGATCCCATTAGCAGTTCTTCTGAAGTATACGTACTTCTAGAATTCCCTTGATTTTGTTCTGTTATCAACACTATAGGTTCACCATTTTAGAAATAGTGAAATAGTATAGATGTGCTACAGACTCTACTGGTTTATCTATATCAGAAAAATAGCAACTATATTATATACATCTTTATAATTCCTTCAGGTGACCATTTCCATACTAATTAGTTTATCACCTTCTAGAACTAAACGTGCATCCCCGCCATTTCTGATTCAGTAGTGGAAGTTTTAATCCATGGAAAGTTCACTAGTTACTCGGGTGTATATTCTTTATAACTTTGATTTAAAGTTTTTCCATTCTTTTTACATATTGTATATAGTTTATCGCTCTTTTTCTTTATTCCATATAGTGTACTTGAGTTTTATCTCTTCTTTTAGAGCTATTTTCTTCTAATAAACCAGTTGCTAGTTAGAGCACGTTTTAAAGCGTGTCTGCTGTAAGTTTTAATCCTTTCTTCTCTCAGCCTCTTTATTAAGAGTTATCTCTACATCAACTTTACTCTATTTTCCAAGTTTTCTTTTCGGGAGTATGTACCTCAGGTTTTCTTGAGAATTTCTTGATGTTTTCATCCGCATCTTTAACTTCTGGGAACTTCCGTAATATTAACATCAACCTTTACCAGTTCGGTTAGTTCCTAGAAGCAGCTAACTCAACTTTATACTGATCCAGATGAACTACTTTTTGAATCTTTTATTGTAGAATTTAAAATAATAAATTCCCTGCAGTAACATATACTAAAAAGCAATGCAAACTATAAATCCTATTTTAGATGATTTCTTATTAGACTTATTTTCATTTGCCTCAACTTCTGCCTCTATTATTTCCTTTGATTCACATTAGCATAATTACTATTTCCTAAGAAATCATTATTCCGATTATCATCAGTAAACTGATCATTTTGATTATTTGCTCCTTGATCAAAGTTAGATTGATCAATCTCAACATAATTACCATCTGCGTTTACATAACCAGTTACCATAAAGTATCCATTTTGATCATAGTAACCCGCTGGTGTATAATGTATTATCATTTTTGATCATATGCTTTATATTGAATAACACATTAAAGCATTCATGTCATAGTAGCCATTCGAATAAATTCTTCCATCTTAGATTGTAATAACCATTTGAAATGTAGTTCCCATTTTTGATCGTAATATCCAAAAGGAATATAGTCTTCTTGATCATAATAACCATTTTTGATTAGTTATTCATTTCATTATTTTGATTATTATTTCTATTCTTCATAACTTCCTCTCCTATTCTGCATAAGTTTTGACTATGAATTTATTATATCGTTTCATGAAGTGCAAGTTCCGCTGTTCCTGTTTGTCCATGCCTATTTTTAGCAATAATTACTCAATAGTAGAGACATCGCTTGTTTCTTGAACTTCATTTTCATCAGTCGTCTTCACTCCTATAGTAGTCACCACGGTATAAGAATGAAACGATATCAGCATCTTGCTCAATACTTCCAGATTCCCTCAAGATCACTCATCATAGGACGTTTATCTTGTCTAGATTCTACACTCACGTGATAGCTGAGATAGGGCTATAGGCATTCTAGTTCCTCGCTATCTGTTTTTTTTACAATGAGATATTTCAGATAATCTTGTTGTCTCATTATCGGTCTCTCTACTTCCCTTTGCAGAAGTTGTAGATAATCTATAACCACCAAATCTAAACCATGTTCAGCTTTTTAATAACTTACATTTCGCTTTTACTTCATTTACTTTAATAAAAAGCACTGTCCTCAATGAAAGACATTTTTCTGATTTAAAAATGAACTGCTGTTTCTAGTTTCATAAGGTCATCAATATCAAGATTTCTCGTTTAATTTTTTCTCAGAATCTATCATTCCCTCACTACAAATCATCCTAGAAACAAGCTGATCTCGCACCCATCTCTCAATGAGAATAATGCCACCGTTCTTTTCTCATCTTCAGAACGAGGATTTTTCCCAGCAATATTTAGCGCAATATTTAGCGCAATGCTGCTTTTACCCATCGCAGGGACGCGCTGCAAGGATAATTAACCCCTCACCAAAACCTCCCACAATCTTATCTAGAGCTCCATATCCAGTTAGGGACGGCTCATTTTCACCTTTCTCCTGCCATATGAGCTAGAATCTCTTTAAAATACTCTTCAGTAACATCTTTCATATTCTTAAACTGAGATGTCTTTGCTGCGTTCCATAGCACGTCTCAACTTGATCGAATAAAGTTGCCGTTAAAGATCAATATCAGCATTTCCTTGATTCATCTCTTCAGTACTATTTAATAATGTCATCGAATTTCTGTAAATAGAATATCTTTTTACTAAATTCGCATAATGCATTATATTTCTAGAACTTGGAGTAATATCACATAAGTCCGACTATATATAATGAGGCATCCACTTTTCTGAATGCCCCACTATTATTTATTTCTTCATGCAGTGGTGTCAGTATTATTTCCATTCATCTAAACGTAAAATAGCACTGTAAAATATCTTTATTTCGTTCATCATAGAAGCTCTTCAGCATCAACAGTTGCTTACTTACTAATTTTTCAGGCTCTTGCATTAGAGCCCCTAATAACGATTGTTCTGCCATAACAACAGAATCTATATGATATTTCATATTATCACCTTCAACTTATTTACTATTGTTCCACCACGTGAACTTTAATTGTTCCTTTCTACTTGAGAGTGTAGTTTAATTTTAACATTTGTATAACTCTAGAGATTGAATACCGTGTGGTAAGTCAATTTTTCTTATCAACTTTTAGGTCATGTTGTTTCTTAAGTTCTTCAACAATTTGTTTTAGAAGATACTGACCCGAATAATCTTCCGGCCTCTCCAGATTTAACTTTAATAATTACTTTCAAACCTTCTAGTTGTTTTGCAAAGTGTTAGCTTGAACTAATTCTTTCTTGTTTATCTTTTTCAACACGTTTTTGTTGTCCTTTTAGTGTTGCCATATTAGCGTTTGTTGTTGCTAAGCTTTTTGTTAGTTATTAAGAATTTTGCTATCCATCAGCAATTTCCTTAACATCTCCTTTTTACCTTTTCCTTTAACGTCTTCTAAGAATATAACTTTCATTATAATTTCTCCTTTTTATCTATGATTTATTTTAAGATATTATTTATCAATAGCATCATTTAAACGTTCTAATGCTTTGCATCTGGTTAATCCCTCAATCTGAGTTGCTGCATTGGCAAGATGACCCCACCACCAAGTTCTCTCCATGATAAGTTGAACATTTATATTACCCATGATCTTGCTGAAATACTTACTTTACCTTCTTCTAGATATCCATAGCGAAAACCACATTCAATACCCTTAAGAGTCAGAAGTAAATCGGCACTTTGAGCAAGCATAACATTTGTATAATATTTATCTTCAGGGGCTTTTTATCATAATTTCTGTGGATTTCTGAATGAATTATTAATTATTTCTACTCTATTCATGAAATTCTCAAATGGTTCTTTTAGAATTGTTTTTAACTCTTATTGATCTGCTCCATTGCTGCATAAATATGCAGCCGCATCAAACGTTCTAGACCCTGTCTCTTACAGAAAAGTTCTGAGTATCTACTACTATTCCTCCAAGCATAACTCATTTGCAGCAGTAGGGTGTAATCTATCTTAGTTTGATATTCTATTAACTCTGCTATTAATTCAGAAGCAGACGAAGCATATGGTTCAATATAAGTTAATAATGGATTCGTAATTATATCTTCCACGTCTATGATGATCAATTATAACTCTTCTATTAGCTTTAGATAATATAGCTGCATCAATCATCGTGAAGCATCTGAAGTATCTACAACTGATTAAAGTTGTCTGTGGAGTCATAAGTTCCCAAAGCTTCATCACTGTCTACAAATACTTTTGACAATTGTTCATCATGACTATCAATTTCAAACATTACTTTTTAATAGTCTCATCACGATCACTTTCATTTAAGATAATATAGCACTCTTTACCTAAAAACTTAGAGAAGGTATATACCTACACATGCCCCAACAGCATCTGAAATCAGGACGTTTATGTCCCATTACAATTATCTTATCACTATCACCACAATATCAGCCAACGCATTAGAAACAACACGGCCTTAATTCAGTACTGTTTTTCTTTGGAGGATTAGTCTTTACCTCCATAGAAATCTAATCGTACCATCAATATCCCTTCATGGCAACCTCGATCTCCTCCACGACCCTAATGCAAGATCTAGTGAACTCTGCAAGTTCTCCTAATTCTGCAAGAAATCTGTTCCCATACCACATTTATACTGTAAAGTCATCGCATCGAAATCTTCCTTTAGATTTCTAATAGTATCTCAAAATCTGGAATTTTTCTTTTCAATTTTCTTTATCTTATAACATTTAAAAGTCCGATAAATCTATCTTCATCTATTCTTTTCAGATATACTATTCTTCTTAGCCCAATCTGTTAAAGTAATAACTATTGTCGCATCTAATCTACTTGCAACTTCGTCATCTAGCTGAATCATAAACATCTTCATAATTATCAAGACTCAAATTAAGTATAATCGGTCGAGTATCTCTAAACTTTGCATTACTACTTTACTTCTGTAATATCAAAGAAATATATATAACCGCTATCTTTTTGATAATCACTTTATAATGTTTACCAAAATTTCAAACTGATTATCTCACAGGTGTTTCAGATCAAACAACTCCTTAATCTCGGCATAAGTTCTACAGATATTCATACCTTTATATCTTCAACCTTTGATATTCTTGTATATAAAATTGTTAGCTCCATTCTATATTCTTATCTCTCATCAATTACGATTATTCTATAGGAAACTTATTGATACCTTTTTCGGAAGAATTTTAATTCTATTAGTCAGTTTACTAATGTAACGCTCTGATTGTTCAACAGTCTTCTGTGTGTTATAAAGAACGAGAATAAGTGCTCCATCAATAAGTATACTATTGTCTATAAATAAAAATACCACTTAGAATCGCATCCTACTAAAAATGTAGCTATGATAATTAACTCACTATTTTCTTATCATCCATACTCTATCTCCTCTTCATAATAATGTATCCTTCTTAACTCTGAATACACTGTCAATAAATCCTAGTAATCTAAAGATAGGACTGAAAAATCAACATCAACAAGAATAATATAGGTCTACTAATAGCCGATTTTGATCTTTTGCTCTACAAAAGAAGAATGCAGTAAACAATCCATTTAAAATAAATGCTAATGATAATACTCCTGTTATATTTTGGAATAAAATATTCCAAAACTGTATGTATTACTCGGCTACCATCTCAACAAGGAAAGCTTATTATAGTAACTACAATATATGTATACGCACTTTTGAACTAACGTTATACGACTAAACTCTTTGGAAATACGGAATAATCACAAATTCTAGCTAACATCGATAATGTATAATGCACCAATACTAAACTATATATAAGTAACATGATAAATAATGTTACAGGAATGATTCTTCTATATTTGAAAACTTTCTAAAACTAAGTTTTTATCAACACCTTTCGATCTATCTTCTACCATAGAATTAACATAAGTATTAATAAACTCCAAATATTTGCTACTATCAATAACTATTTTTCCAATTTTTATAGATACAAATATATACAAAAGCTATACCTGAAAAATATTATCGTCGTCATTACTCAACTAAAAATAGCTTTTGAACCCTCACTAACATAGTTTTATAAATTATATGCTATAGCCATGTATAACATACCAAACTATCATACTCGGAGAGAGGCAGCACCGATAACATCGCACCCCCTAGTAATAATTAATGAGATAATATCTTAACCCTTTTTGTACCAAGTATATATGTAAGTGGACAGAAAGGAATGCTGCCAAAATTTAAAATTCACTAACGATCCTATTATCGTCAACATCAAATAAATAGCTGAACTAGTTAAAACCTTTTGAATTACTCATGGTGGTTTTGAAGAAAAATTATTCTTCATTAACTTCTCGATTTCTTTTCCTAAAACATCTGAAAGTGTTATTACTCAAATTACCATCCTTTTTATTTTTCATAATACTTACATAGCTGTACTATATAGGTATCTTTATTATTATATCAAATTTCAACGTAAAAGGAAAATAAAACATTAGTAAGCTGTAATTGTAGAGAAATTCTACTAAACTAAAGTATCATATTATCTTCTAACATCTTGTCCAGAAATATAAAGAAAAAGAACTTAACGAAATTTCCGTTGAGTTCTAATCACATCTTCTATGAATCTATTTTAGAAAATATTATTTAATTAGTTATTCCTTAATATATTCTAGTCATCTTTTCTTCTTGCGCTAAGTAAAGAGTAAATAACAGTGTTCCACCCTAAGTAAATAGAGCATTATAACTTGTTCTCTTTGTTCTAGCTAATTTTTCAACACGAGCTTTAGCTGTGTGTGGATTATATTAACACATGGCCTACTTCTGTGTTGGTGGGTACAGATCCATTGTCTGTGTCATTGGTTTTCTCAGTTGGTTGTTCTGGTACTTTTAATTCTGGTACTCAGCAACCTCAGGCATTCCTGGTACTCACCGTTAAATCTGGTACTTCGTGTACTGGTGGTGTTGGCATTTGGAATTTCTAATTCTGGTACTTCATAAACCGGAGGATCAAGAGGTGTAACCCCACCTGTGTATTCTGGTAATTCATGAACTGGTGGTTCTGGCATTGCAAACTTAGGCCCTTCTGGCTTATTGTTTGCTGGTGGTACTGGTTTGTCATTACATCCACAGTTTCCGTCTTTTTCCATCTTTTCCGTCACGTCCATCTTTTTCCATCTTTAACAACTGTTTTTCGTAACAGAACTCGTCAGAATTGATGATTGTGATTGTGTGACTTCCATCTCCGTTATCTTCAACAGAAACTTTTGGTGATTTACCATCTTTTCCGTCTTTGATAACCATATCAGTTTTACTTCCGTCTGGATTTGTGATTGTTACTGTGTGAGTTCCATCATTATTATTTTTAACTGTTACAGTTGGTGATCTCCATCTTTTCGTCTTTTTCCATCTTTAATAACAGATTTGTATTCACGTCCATCTGAATCTACGATTGTTAATGTGATGTTCCGTCTCCATTATCAACGATGTTAGCTCGGTGATTTTACCATCAAAGATTGTAGTTTAGTTCTTTTACCGTCTGCTCCTGTAACTTTAATAGTATCGTGAACCATTGTTGTTATCGATCGCTTCAAGTTTTTGGTGATTTACCATCACGTACTGTTGTAGTTGTAGTAGTTCCATCAGAGTAATAATTGTAACTATGAGTTCCATCTCCATTGTCTCATCTACTTTTAGCTAGTTGGTGATTTACCACTCACGTACTGTTGTTTCAGAAACTGTTCCATTTCCATTTTCTACACGGATAGTATAAGTACCGTCTTGGTTATCTCTCTAACTGCTACTGGTGATTTACCACCTTTAATGATTGTTTCAGTAGTTGTTCCATCACCACTTAGAACTGTAATTTTGTGAGTTCCATTTTGTTCGTCAGTTATTGTTACTTTTGGTGATTTACCATCACGTACTGTTGTTTCCAGTTGCTAACACCTTCTGGATTTGTAATAACGATAGTGTGACTTCCATCTCCATTATCACGAACAGATGCTGTTGGAGTACGTCCATCACTCCATCACGACCATTTTAACAGACGAAATTCATTCTAGTTCCATCTGGGTTTGTGATTGTTACTGTGCTGGCTTCCATCTGGGTCGTAGTGTTACTGTTGCAGCTTTACTGTCTTTACCATCTTTGATGATAGCATTAGTAACATTACTATCTCCATCTGTAACTTTTTAACTGTGTGAGTTCCATCATTGTTATCAGTTACTTCAACCTTTAGGAGTCTTACCATCTTTACCGTTTTTAACAGTATTCTTTAGATGTAGCCATCTGGTTGTTACAGTAATTGTGTGACTTCCATCTGGATTTTCTGTTGCAGTGTTATTAGCAGTTTTTCCGTCTTTTACCATCTTTAACAACAGTTGTTGCTTCAGAACCATCTGGATTTTTGAACTGTGATAGTATGAGTTCCATCTCCATTACCTTTGTGGTAATAGTTGGAGCTGAACCATCACGTCCATCAATTCCGTTATAGATATCTTTACTATTTAATACATGTCCCCATCATCAAATACACCATTATTATTTACATCATCGTAACTCGTTATACGAACTACCGTTACGAGCTGGTGTTGCAGTTGCATCTGTAGCTCTTCTAGATCTTGAAGGTGAAGTAATATCTTCTACTTTGATTTTTGGTGCGCGACCATCTTTACCGTTGTCACCTTTTTCACCTTTTTCACCAGTTGCTCCTTTTTCACCTGCAGTTCCTTGAGGACCACGGATGTCACCAATCTTGTTCCAAGAACCATTTTCTTTCTTGTAACATCACCTCTGTCAGTCATCGATATATATCACTGTCTTTACCATCTTTTAGCAGTTGGGGCAGTAACTCCACTTTCAGTAATTCAGCACCATTACGTCCGTCATGACCAGCTTCACCAGCTGCACCAGCTGCACCATCATTCCCATTTAATATATCAGCTGAACTAATTGGCTCGTCCACTCCTGGATCATATTTACCATTTCCATTGTTATCGAAGTAGGCTGTGATACGTGTTCCAATTACTTTTGGTTTTTCTCCTGCTGGTTGATTTGTTTCTGGTTGTGTAGCTGTTGAATCTGTAGTAGTTGGTTGTGAACCTGTTGAGTCTGTAGACATAAGCTGCTGGTTGAGCTAATGCAGTTACCTCATCTGGATTAGCTCCTACACTTCTTGCTCTTCTTGCACTTCTTGGTGTTGGAGAAGAAACTAATGTAGTTGCACTTACTTCATCTGGATTATCCCCTACACTTCTCGCTCTTCTTGCACTTCTTGGTGACGTAGAATGTTGTGGATTAACAGCTAATCCTGCACCTCTTCTTACTGCCTCTGCTAATGCATTTAAGTCAATAAATGGTGTACGTCCATCTTTACCATCTTTAACCACGAATGATACTGGATCTTTACCTGGTGTAGTGAATGTAACAATCGTGCTACGTCCATCTGCTCCACGTTGAGTTGTAACAGTGGTGTGTTTCATCTAGCCCTCGCTTCACCTTTTGAGCTCCATCTGATTGATAAGAACTGTAGTAGGTTGTGAACCGTCATAGTTATCTATTGTGATTTCTACACCTTTATTTCCATCTTCTCTACGAACTGCAGTTACTGTTGGAGATACACCATTTAGACCATCTTTAATAACCGCTAATGGTTTATCAGGATTTAATGGTTGTCCTGGATTTGCTGGATCTTCTTGATAAACTTTTTGTTTCAGTTCCAGTCTTAACAGCCAATAGTGATTTACCATCACGTCCATCAGCACCTTTTGCTCCATCTTTTATCATTTCTGGATCCTAGAAGTTCATCAGTTCCTGGGTATATCTTCCATCTCCATTTTTCATCTGTGTAGAATGTAACGATTGTGTGAGATGGGTTTCCATTTTTCGACCTTCAACACGTAATAAAGTCTCACTTTTTGGGTTTTTCCATTTAGACCATTTTCTCCATTTTAACATTTACTGTCACTGGATTTTTCCTGGTACGGTGAATGTGATATCAGAGCTATCACCATCTTTACCTGGTTTTACAGTTACTTCTGGAGTTTTCCGTCTTCTCCTTTTTCACCTTTAAGACCTTGTGGGTCCTTGTGGTCCTTTGGTCCTGTGTTCCATCACGTCCGTCACGCCCTGCTGGTCCTTGTACTCCATCTTGTCCGCGTTCACCTTGAAGACCTTTTTCTCCTCTGTCTCCTTTTGGTCCTTTGATGTTTCCTTCTTTTTCCCATCTTCCGTTATTTTTAACGAATACATCTCCACTTTCCAGTATTTACGTATTTATCTCCGTCTTTACCTTCTGTTGTTGGGTCTACTTTTCCGTTTATACATCTTTTCCATCGCGTCCGTCTCTTCCGTCACGTCCTGCTGGTCCTTGTGCTCCATCTTGTCCGCGTTCACCTTTGAAGCCTTTTTCTCCTCTGTCTCCTTGGCCCTTGATGTTTCCTTCTTTTTCCCATCTTCCGTTATTTTTAGTGAATACATCTCCACTTTCAGTATTTTACGTATTTATCTCCGTCTTTACCTTCTGTTGTTGGGTCTACTTTTTCGTTTAATACATCTTTTTCCATCGCGTCCGTCTCTTCCGTCACGTCCTGCTGCTCCGTCACGTCCGTCACGTCCTGCTGGTCCTTGTACTCCATCTTGTCCGCGTTCTGTGAAGACCTTTTTCTCCTCTGTCTCCTTTGGCCCTTTGATGTTTCCTTCTTTTCCCATCTTCCGTTATTTTTAACGAATACATCTCCACTTTCAGTATTTACGTATTTATCTCCGTCTTTACCTTCTGTTGTTGGGTCTACTTTTCCGTTTAATACATCTTTTCCATCGCGTCGTCCTTCCGTCACGTCCTGCTGCCCGTCACGTCCGTCGCGTCCTGCTGGTCCTTGTGCTCCATCTTGTCCGCGTTCACCTTGAAGACCTTTTTCTCCTCTGTCTCCTTTTGGTCGCTTTGATGTTTCCTTCTTTTCCATCTTTCCGTTATTTTTAACGAATACATCTCCACTTTCAGTATTTACGTATTTATCTCCGTCTTTACCTTCTGTTGTTGGGTCTACTTTTTCCGTTTAATACATCTTTTCCATCGCGTCCGTCTCTTCCGTCACGTCCTGCTGCTCCGTCACGTCCGTCACGTCCTGCTGGTCCTTGTACTCCATCTTGTCCGCGTTCACCTTGAGACCTTTTTCTCCTCTGTCTCCTTTTTGGTCCTTTGATGTTTCCTTCTTTTTCCCATCTTCCGTTATTTTTAACGAATACATCTCCACTTTTCAGTATTTACGTATTTATCTCCGTCTTTACCTTCTGTTGTTGGGTCTCACTTTTCCGTTTAATACATCTTTTTCCATCGCGTCCGTCTCTTCCGTCACGTCCTGCTGCTCGTCACGTCCGTCACGTCCTGCTGGTCCTTGTACTCCATCTTGTCCGCGTTCACCTTGAAGACCTTTTTCTCCTCTGTCTCCTTTTGGTCCTTTGATGTTTCCTTCTTTTTCCCATCTTCCGTTATTTTTAACGAATACATCTCCACTTTCAGTATGTTTACGTATTTATCTCCGTCTTTACCTTCTGTTGTTGGGTCTACTTTTCCGTTTAATACATCTTTTCCATCGCGTCCGTCTCTTCCGTCACGTCCTGCTGCTCCGTCACGTCCGTCACGTCCTGCTGGTCCCTGGATCCCTTCACGTCCATCACGACCTTGAAGGCCTTGTGGTCCTTTGTGGTCCTCTGATATTACCGATTGTCTTCCAGTTTCCGTCTTCTTTTTGTAAACATCACCTGTCGTTGCATCGATATAAGTATCACCATTTTTTCCATCATTTGCTGTTGGTGCATTTGGCCCACTTAATAATTCAGCTCCATTACGTCCATCTGATCCGGCTGCTCCATTGGCACCGTCTGTACCATTATAAATTGGTTGTTTAGCAATTAACTCATCTATACCTTCATCGTATCTACCATTACCATTGTTATCAAAGTAAGCTGTTATAAGCGTACCTTCTCTTGGTTTTTCTGCTGGTGCTGTAGATGGGGTGTCTGCTAATGCTCTTCTTACTCTTCCGCTTCTTTGATTGTTAATTCTTAATGCTGCTTCTGCTAATGCATTTAAGTCAATAGTTGGTGTACGTCCATCTTTACCATCTTTTATGTTAGCTACTAAACAGGCTCTTCTCCGAACTGTAAATGTAATGTCAGCATTACGACCGTCTGCTCCACGAGCAGTTATAACTTTTAGGGTAGCTCCCTTTGTCACCTTTCTCACCTTTTTGCTCCATCTGCAATAACAACTTCTCTTAATTTTTCATCATCTGCATCAAGTTGGTTATTACCATTTTTATCGTAGTAGAATATTACTGTTGTTGTTTTATCAGCTTCATTTCTTTGAGTAGAAAACTAAAGGACTATCTCCATCAAATCCATCCCCTAACAACTGTATTAGTTACATTACCTCTACCGTCATTAATAGTAATTGTATGTGTTCCATCCTCTTTATTATCTCTTTTAACAGTAACTGTTGGAGTGACTCCATCACGTCCTGCTGCTCCTGTTTCACCACGGTCACCTTTTTCTCACCTTTTTGCTCCAGTTAATCCACGTTCCTTGGTCTCCTTTTTCACCTTTTACTCCAGCTAATCCACGTTCCCTCAGTCACCTTTTTCACCTTTTGCTCCAGTTAATCACGTCCCCTTGGTCTCCTTTTTCACCTTTTTGCTCCAGTTAATCCATGTTCCCCTTGGTCTCCTTTTTCACCTTTGCTCCAGTTAATCCACGTTCTCCTCGGTCACCTTTTTCACCTTTTTGCTCCAGTTAATCCGCGTTCCCCTTTGGTCTCCTTTTCACCTTTTTACTCCAGCTAATCCACGTTCTCCTCGGTCACCTTTTTCACCTTTTTGCTCCGGTTAATCCGCGTTCCTCGCGTCTCCTTTTTGCTCCATCTTTTAATCGCAACTTTTTGGATAAGCTCGTCACACCTTCAGTGTAAACATCATTTCCATCATTATCTAGGGTAGAAAAGTAAGATTGTTAGTATCTCCTACTTTATTTTGATCTACACGTGGTTTTACTGTATCTATTAACTCTTTTTGCTACACCAATTTGCATAATACGTGGTTGCGCTTCTTGTGTAACAGCTCTGCTGATTGGTAATCCTAGAGTGTTTCTTGGCCTAATCTGTGAACTTATAAGTGTTTCGCGTCGACCATTTACTCCTTCTCTTACTAATCTTGTTTGTCCTTCTGCAATTTACTAGTTGGAAGATATACCGTTTGAAAATCAATTTCTTCAGTAACTTTATGTGTACTAGCTGCTCCTAATGGGTTTGCATCTACAGTATGGTGGTTTTTCTCTAAAGTAATAGTTAGAGTTACTGTATGGATCATTACTTGTTGCAGATCCTGATTCACCTTGACCAACGTTAAAAAGTAACTGGTCTTAAACGAACAGATAAATCTCCATTAGGGATTGGCTATAGAGTAAACTAAAATCTAATAGTTTGATTAGTGTTTGTTTCAACTGCAGATGTTAAACTGTAGCTTTAGAATGAGATACAAAGTTTGCACCTTTTCTTATATCTTTAGTTTGATCTCTTAATCTGTTCGTTGTAACAGTTGCACGAGAAGGTTCTCCGAATCCATTTCCTTTGTCTAGATAAAGTTGTTGTTAACAAACTCACCTGGTCCAGAATATGCGATTGAGAATTCTACTCTATTCCCAACTCTAGTTGTTGTTACATCAAAAATGAATAGGGTTTCCTCCACGTAATTTCCATTACCACGAAAGCTATGTGACCCTCTACTAATATCAGTGAAAACAGTATTATTTCCTAGATTAGTTACTGGTTGGTTAGTTGGAGCAGGCGCTGCTCTAAAACCACTATAACCATTATCACACTACGAGTAGAACTCCATTGTTGCTATTATTTGCTGTTGCTACCTCAGCTTTTGGTGCTGGAGTTGCTTCCCTTGTTTCCAGCTTTCGGTGTCTCAACACTCCTTCTAGTTTCTGCTTTTGATGTTACTACACTGATTCTTTTTGTTTCAGCTTTTGGTGCCTGTAGCTACTGTTTCTTTAGGCGTAGTTTTTGCCTCTACAGCCTTAGGTGCTACAGTTTCAACTGGTTTATTTTCTGTACCAGTAGCTGCTACATTAGTACTTTTCTCTTTTTCTACAACTGTTGTTATAGCCTTTTCCCACGTATTAGCCGTGGCACTACTTCCACTCTCTGTTGCAACAGCTTGTGCAGCTGTTTGAGACGAACCAGTTTCAGCTGGCTGACATCAGCTCTCCTAAAAAGAAAAGCCCTGATAATATCGCAGCACTTGCTGCGCTCTACGTTATACTTACGAATACCGTAACGATTAAACTTCTCGGTAGTATTTTCATCTATCTTCCATTAGTTTTTGATTTCATTCTTCATTGTTAAACTCCTTTTCCCTGCAATAAATGTATTTTTAGGTCCATTTATTAAAAACCTGTTATGATTTGTCACAAAATGTTCACCTAAAAACCGGCAGCATTTATGGTAATAATATATAATTATTATCTAAAAATATACACCTAGTATCCGATATATGTCAATACTTATTTAAAACGCTTTTATTTACGCTTTCAAAACATATTATATATATATATTATAAAGAAAACGTTATAGACATTTAGAAATAGTAAGCCTTTATAACCTGTATATCCAATCTTAAAAATATTAAGTTTTATTCTTTTTCTATTTTTAGATGTAAAAATACTTATTCTGATCATAAATCAGACAAAAACTAATGTTTTTATGTCAGATTTTATCACACGAAAAATACATATTTATATAAATATTTATGTAAATAAATCTCTAATACTGTATTAGTCAAAACAATTCCAGTGTTATGTATGTTCACTATTCTATTAATTAATTTTTATAGCTGATATTATTTTTTATTTTTACTATTTATTAGTATATTTTCTAATACCTCTGTATATCAAGTATTAATAATCAATCTTGATTTATATATTAATTATTTTTCATTTTATGTTTTAAAAATTCTTGTAATATGACAAATACACTGCTATATCTTATTAAAAATAATATAAATCTATTTATCCTTTTATAGCGAATCCTTTTATTTTATATTGTAAATTTCATACAGCAAATATAGCCTCACTCTAACTATTTTCATTAACATTTTAGAAATTTAAGATTACTACATCATTTTACATTTATTTTAAGAAAAACCATGTTTATAATTGACAAAATAGGCTATTCAACTATGATATTTAATAAGAGTTATACTTTATCTCTGTATTATTGTATTAATTTTTATTAAATACATTTACTATATATAAGAAGATATTTTTATGAAGAAATATATTATTACACTACTACTGCTACTTTAGTAGTATTAATTTTAGCATTAGTGGCTATTATTGTCTAACTAAAAGATGATAAATCTACAACACTAGTCAAACCACTCAAAAGATAATTCAAAATCTTCTACTACTAAAGAAAACAATAAGACAAATAAAAACAGCGAAGATACTCCGTCAACTAATGGAAAAACTCCAGAAACCGTTACTCAACTGACTGTTATCAACGGCATTGTCTCAGCTAACAAAAAGCACCCACTACCAGCTAACTATAACCCTGGAGAAAATCCTACAGCACGACAAAAAGTCAATAAATTAATTAGTGATGCTCAAGCTCTCAGGATTGAAACGTTCAAACCAAGTGTCTGGTTTTTAGAGCTTATGATACAAGCTGGACTTTACAACAACTATGTTGCTTCTCATGGAAAACAAGAAGCTGATAGATTTTCCAGCTCGTCCAGGTTATAGTGAGCACCAAAACTGGATTAGTTTTTGACCTTATTGATAACCAAGGACAACTTTTTAGGGAGCTGAAGGAACTAGCGGAAAGCAGCAAGAAAAGCAGCAGAATGGTTAGATAAAAACGCCTCATAACATACGGCTTTATCGTTAGATATAAAACCTCAGTTCGTTGAAAAACTGGTTATATGGAAGAAAGCTGGGCACATTCGCTATGTAGGAGAAGACGTAGCTAAGACAATTTATGAAAGAAATATTTCACTAGAAGAGTACCTAACGCTCCTGAGTGGAGACTATGCAAACCAAAATATTATTAATAAAAAGGAGAAATTAAATGAACAGAAACAATCAAGGTCCAAATAGCCAAAATTATAATAATCAAAAACTACAACAATCAAAAATTTTGATAACACTCAATACAACAATCAAGGATATGATCAACAGTATCAAAATACTCAATATCAAACCTTGATCAACAACAAAACTATAATAATCAACAAAAGCAGAATTACAACAATCAACCTAACTATAACGTTCCTCCTATGTACATGGAAGAACCTAAAGAAAAGAAAAGTATCCTTCCAGTTGTCTTGACAGCAACTATTACTTTCGTTGTTCTAGTAGTAGTCCTATACTTTGGATATAACAAATTTCTTAAAAAGAAAATGTTGTTGACTTAGCTACTTACGAAGTTAATTTTGTTACATACGGCAGAAGGTGAAGGAAAACCCAGTTGATATTAAAAAGTTCCAGAAGTTGCCAATTTAATTCGGAAATTTCTAATTTATTATCAAATCCAGATATTTCATTCAATAAACAGTAACCTGAAGAATGGTGACAAAGTTGAAGTTACTATTACACTAAATAAAAATACTGCTAATAAATTAAAACTAAAAACAACAGGAGAATTTAAACGTACATTCACTGTTAATGGATTAAATGAGAAAGCTAAAGAAAAGAAACTATAATTGTAAAAGAAGGTTCCATCTAGTTCTTTCAAGTTCTTCAAGCGAAAGAAGTCACAGATTAGCGGACGTACAGCCTACGTAAACCATCTGTTGGTGCTTAATCTAGAAGTGATAAAAATGATTCTAGTGAAATTATAACTTCAATTAGAGGTGGAGCAGCTGTTACAATAAGATCACTTGAGACAAATCTCAGCTGGTGAAGCTTTGGGCTCATGTTGATTACGGTAGCTAGCACTGGACACATTCGTGGAGATTTAATCAGCGGATAATAAAATAAAACAGAATACTAATAACGACCACCCCTGAAAAGGGTGGTTTTCTTCGGGTATAACCCTTTGTTACTAACACGCACACTAGTATGCTGGCTTTTCACATCTGTTCAAGCCCTCATTGTATTTAACGCCCGCCACCCGTTAAACGGGTTTATCTTTATTTTTATTTCAAATGGATTTGTGTATTCTTTTGTTGTCAGTTTATCATTGTAACGTCATGCATGATTCTTGTTCTCTGATATATTTTTCTTTGTTGTATTTCACTTTAATCCCACAGTACTACATAGTATCCTTCTGCCCAAAACTTTCTATTTCCATACTTGTATTTCATAGCTCGAATGCATATCAAATATCATCAGTGAACTTTTCCCTTTCAAATATCCCATAAAACTTGATACACTATATTGTGGGTGGTATTGATAAGCAAATGTATATGATCTGGCATTATATGTCCTTCTATTATTTCCACTCCTTTGTACTTACATAACCTTTTTATTATATCTACTATATCTCGTTTGTATTGATTAAATTCTATTTTTCGTCTATACTTAGGTGTAAATACAATATGGTATTTACAACTAACCACTTTGTATGCGATAAACTATTATGTTTATTTCCGTTATATTTAAAATCATCCTTTCTTTATTTTAGAGCTTGAACTACTCTTATTTTATCAAGAAAGGATGATTTTCAATTGTTTAACTTTTATCTCGCACCCGCATAGCGGGTGGTTTTTGTTTCGGAGACTTCTGCCTCCTCAACTGGCTAGTTTTTAATAAAGTTGACTCACAACATTGTGAATCAACTTTTTTAATTATCTCTAACTTTTAGTTTGATCATAAGCATGCTTTACTAAAGTTATTCCTATAATATAAGGAAAATAGATTTACTGTGTGAAACCAAGTAAACATTTTTAACATGTTTACCTATCCAAACATACATAATCACCATAATAGATACCTAATGCGAAGAATGCTTGATAGATCCCCATACTAACATTACGATATTCTATCAAAATATTGCATAGCAGAGAAATAAGTGCATTATAAGCACCACCATATCCTAATCCATTTAAGATATAACTAAAATAAATAACATACGGGCTATTAATATATAACGCCATAATATAGAACGATAATGAACATCCTAGTAAGAATAATAGAGTTTTTGAATACCCCATTTTTCTCGTGAAGCTACACTCCAAGAACTCCAGCAATAAGCTGAGGTACTGCAAAGACTGCATCCATATACGCTAACATTAACGGTGTCATATTCAGCTCTGTTTTACCGTAAGTAATCATGTTAGCTCCACTTGTAGCAAACTTATCAAAAAGAAAGTAATAACGCTATTAAACAAATATAGATAAAACTCTTATGTTTAATTACCACCTTCACTTTATCAAATGAAAAATCACTATCGACAGGTCGATAATCTCTCATCATAAATGATAATATAAAATGTTATTATCGCGATAATACCCTGCTACTATCCACATATAGTCAAAATGTTTATATGTATTCATAGTAAAGACATATTGTATAGGTGCTATGATAAATCTCAGCTAATAACGGTGCACAGATAGTATCGATACGGATACCGCTGCCTTATCTCTAGAAAAAGTTTCTGAGAAAATAACATTGAACAAAGCAAGCATTGTGGCACTTATCCCTAATGATAAAGAAGATAAGTATAAAGTTATATAGCTACCGTTAAATGCTACTAAAAATGAAGTTACTATTAATAAAAATAGAGAAATTTGAACGAATATTTTACGTCTTTTGAAAATATCGCTCGCCAAAAACATTGGCAACCTTACTATTAAACTCTATAAAGTCCATATCCAGCTGCTATTTGAGGCTGCAGTACCGGTGTTAAAGAAAGTCCACCTTTGTTCTATCGGCGTAATCGCGTATAACTTTCTATAGCACGTATAATCACTTATCGCAGACTCAGAATAAAACTAATATCCAAAATATAATAATTTGATCTTTTATTCAATTCGAATTTCTTAGATAAAAAGATTACAGAATTAGAATTAATGCAATCATTATAAGTGAAAATAAGATTTTTGTTTTAATCATCTCCTAACTATGTAATTTTTATAAAATATCGAATCTAAGTAGTATAACTATGTTTAAAATTCAACTTAAACATTATACCATAAAATCATATATTGTTAAGAAAAATACTCAAATTATTTGTTAGATTACTTTCGATAACGTTAAAAACTTATTTTTATATTTTGGATAGACTTCTTTATAGTTTTAGCACATCCTAATAGTATTTCCACTGCATATATATCATCTATTATCAAAAACAGATTTAATACTTCCTAGAGTCATTTCATCATAAAGATGATACCTGTTCTCCTTTCTTTCTTTATGAGTTTAGACTGTTTCTTTCTATAATCACAACTAAGAATTTTCTTATAGTCCACATCATACAGACTTACAAACTTGTTCAAATATGATCCAAACCCTCGAATAATCTCCTGAATCTCGCTTTGCTGGAACAATCGTCACTAAATCAAAATTATTTAAAGAAAAACTTATCTCAGAAGATTTTAAATTTTTACTGCATAGCTCACATCTCCGAAATATTTTTATAGAATAGATTTCATCTTTAAAAATTCATAGTCAGCAAAATAATACAAAGTATATTCTCCTACTTCTAAGACATTTATATCAATATGTTTCATACAGCTAGCACAAAGATAAAAATCTCTTTTGCAAATAATGTATCAAACCCCAACTTTTTCTTTGTTTCTAAATTACAAAACTACACTTCATATCTTACCTCCTGTTCAACTTTCTATATTTCGCAAGATTATTCATATACTCAATCTCTTTAATAGCAGCTCATATCCCTACTTATACTATCCAGCTAAAAATACAACATCACCTAAATTATCATAGTCCTTTCTACCTACCCTACCTGATATCTGAATTAATGCAGCCTTTGTAAAATTTGCATGTTTCGCATCAAAAACCACTACATCTAAATAATCAAAAAGTCACACCACGCTCTAATATAGTTGTCGTAATGAGAATATCTAGTTCTCTATTATAAAACTTTTTGATTTTTCTCACTTCTATTTTTCATCTCCACTATAGACGAAATCTATCTTTATTTCCTCAGAAATATATTTTTAAAAATATATTACCGCTGTTTCACTACATACTATTTCAGGGAACAAATATCAATATTCGTCTATCCTTTTTAATTTTTCTTTAATGAATTTCTCTAGAAATTGTGATTTTCTAGAAAAATCGAAAAACTTCAGGCTTTTCAATTTTTATTTTTGGAACAGGTAACAGGTATCTGTGATACCTATAGGTATTTTTATAACTTCATCAACGCTAGATTTAACTATTTCAGATGGCGTAGCGATAAAGAATACAAGTACACCATCATCTTTTAAACTTGTATTAACCATTTTCTAAACACTCATCACCTGAGTATGGAAAGGCATCTACTCTCATCAATAATAACGACATCAAAGTAGTTGTAATACTTAACAAGTTGGTGCGTCGTCATAATATAAAAATTCGATTCTTCCAAGATTTTCTCTTCACCATGTAATACACTTATTGGATAACCACTAAAATCACGAAAAATCTTTCAGATAATTCTTTTACAACATCACGTCTGAGGGATTGCTAAACAAATATTTTCTTATCTACGATTGCCCTGATATGTTGCTTTATAAACTATTTCCGTCTTACCTGCCCCTGCATACTGCCCAGATTAAAGTACTCTTCTTGCTTTCTATGTTCTCCACTAAACTCTTACTTGCTTCTTCCTGAACATCCTTAACTCTACACTTGGTTCTTCTGGTGCTTTTTAAATCTAATATCGGTATATTTATATGAAACTTTATAAAACAATCATCACTTCTACCAAAATTTATACATCTTCTACAGTATGTAACTTTCTGATTTTTATTATTAAATGTGAAAATTGTTGCTGATCTTTATTATCACATTGCAAACAGTGAAATTTACCTTTATCTCCATTCACTGAGTACAATTTACTTATATATTGACAATTATCTAGATAATGAAGTTTAATATTCATTTTTAGTAATTTGGATATAGATAAAAAGCAGTCCATTATACCTCCTAAAAAGTTAAATCACTCTCTTTTAGAGTATAGACTGCCCCTGTCGTTATTTCGTTATATATTTCATCAAAATCCGAATTGATTTCTCCAAAAATCATCATAGCTCTTTTTAATTTTCTATAATTTATATTTTTATCATTATTACTCATTTTTGAATAATAAACTATAAAAATCGCCTCTATAAATTCACAGTATTCCCTAAAAACATTTTTCTATTACCCCTTATCTGCAAATTTTTATTAAAATTATTTTCAATAAATTTCTCATTTAGTTAACATTTTAAGTTTCTAATATTCTAGTTAACCACATTACTTCTATATTTAATTTTTATTTAACAAAATATATTTATAAAAGCAAAATAAATGTACATTTTATAAAAGTGACATTTTTATGCAAACTATGTTGCTAACGTTATCAAAAAGTGGTATAATAAAACTATAAAAAGGGGAACCCCCTATAAAGTAGCTAAGTTGCTTTATGAAAGGAGTGCTTTAAAATGTTAAGATATCACATGAGGAGAAAATTTAGAAATTACTCAAGCTATTAGAGTATGTTGAAAATAAAGTTTCTAAATTAGAAAAATACTTTTGCTGACAGTTTAGAAACAAACGTTTACGCTAATGCTAAAGTATACAAAAATAATAAGAAAAATCGAAATCACTGTACCTCTTAGAGGCGTTACACTTCGAGCTGAAGAAACTAACGAAGATTTATACGCTGTTGATTTAGTTGTTGACAAACTTGAACGTCAAATGAGAAAACACAAAACTAAAATCAATAGAAAAGGTCGTGAAAAAGGATTTTGCTGAAGAAATTATTCTTACGAGCGAGTTAGAAGAAAGCTGAAGAAACTACTTTTAGATCTTGGCAAAGTTAAACAACTTAAAAGTTGAACCAATGACAAGAGAAGCCGTATTCAAATGGAACTTCTAGGACACGATTTCTTGCATTCTTAGATAACACTACAAATGAAATTTCTGTAGTATATAAACGCCGTGACACTGATACGGAGTACTAGAAATTTCTAAATAATTAATATTGAGTTTAACACAATCAACCATCTTCCAGGTGGTTGATTTTCTTCTAAATACAATAAAAATTAAAATAAAAGAAATATTTTTTATTCTATACACATTATCAAAAACATTCGGAGGATTTTTTTATGACTAAAAAGTAGCCTTATTCGTTGAAAATGGAAGTGAAGAATTAGAGTTAATTGCACCACTAGATATACTTCGTCGTGCTAATATTCACGTTGATCTAATCTCTGCAAACAACGAAGAGTATATAACTAGCTCGCATGACGTAAAAATAGTAGTGGATAAAAATTAATAATATCGACAATATACTGAATTATGATGCAATAGTAATCCCAGGTGGAATGCCTGGAGTACATTACTTCGTGATAATGATAAAATAATTAAATTTATCAAAATGCATAATGCTGGTAAATTGGTTTGCGCCATCTGTGCTGCACCTATCGTACTAAGTAAAGCAGGCATCCTTGAAGATAAAGAAGTAACTTCTTATCCAGGATTCGATAAAAGAAATAAACTGCAAAAACATACGATAAGGAAAAAGCGGTAATAGTGGATAAAAATGTAATTACTGCACAGGGACCAGCCGTAGCTATTTTATTCGGTTACGAAATTGTTAATTACCCTACTTCAAGATGATACTGCACAAAACATTAGCGATGGTATGCTAGTTCCAGTACTAAAGAATAACTTATAAACCTAAAATTAAGACCTCAGATTAAAACATCCGAGGTCTTTTTATCATTTATTTATTTTGTTAATTCTTCTAACTCTTTCATCGCAGCCACCACAACTTCTGGAGTACAAACATCAACTGCAAGTTTAAATGTTTCTTTTTCACTAGCTGCAAATTCAGCAATTTTTGCATTTTTCTTCTCATCTTCTGTTACATTAACACAAGCTAAGTTATAAGCTAGATCATTAGCTTTATAGAATGGAACAAGTTTCTCACTTCTTCTCTCTTACCTTCAGCAGTAATTGAACCAAGATACCATAAGATACTTTTTGTTCCTGTGTACTAGAATGTGTTTCTTTAACTAAACTCATACCATTGTGCACTGCGTGAGCTCCCGCCATACGTCCATAGTGAACACCGAAACATCCAACACATCCTGAGATAGCAAATACTGTATCTACAGCATTTTTGAAGCTTTCAGTTACTTCACCTTTTTCCATAGCTTCTAACGCTCCAGTAGCATCGCGTAAAAGAACATCACGAGTGATTTTTAGCTGCTTCTAATCCCATTCTTACAAAAGGATCATTAAACTTGTTATTTCTCTCTACTAATACTACTGCTTCATACCATTTAGCTAAAGTATCTCCAATTCCCGCTACGAAGTATTCTTTTGGTGATTCTAATAATAAGTCTAAGTCTGCAACACAAGCATAAGCTGTACGTTTTAAAATATGCAACCTCTCTAAATGTGTGATCTGGGTGATAAACTGCCGCTACTGGCGCATATGGTGCACAAGTTGCGATTACAGTTGGTACTGTCATATACTCAACATTTAAGTTCTGTGCTACTCCTTTAGCAGTATCGATACACGACCACCACCTACTCCAGGACGACATCAACACCTTCTCCATATTCATCAACAATACGTTTGCATATCCTCAAAAGATGCTGAACCATCATATTTTGCTACTCTAAATTCTCTATTACCTTTATAAAAACTTCGTAAACGCTGCGTGAGATTTTTCTCCAGTAACAATCAAAGGAGTTTTAAACCCTTCTAATCTATTATCAAGTGCAGACAATGCCCACTTCCTGAAATATATTCACTTACCCTGGTCTTGCTACATTTTGCTAATTCAAACATTTTACATCTCTCCTTTGTTTGTTAAATTTATAATTTTATTGTTTAAATAAAATTATACCATTTCAGAAAAATTAAAATCAATAGTAAATTAAAAACCTTTTTCATTTTTCTGACAATTTAAACAAAGCGTAATTTATAAATATCTAAAATTTAAAAATCAAAGAGCTGACTCTAAAAATCGATTTCTCTGAAATCACGATTTTTGAGTCACTCCCATATCAATTACCTTAATCTTTATATTATTTCGGGAAAAATATAGTCCCTCTTTCTTAGTCTGCCCTTTTAGTTATAGACTCCACTATAGTACTAGCTTTTTCTAAGGCCACTATATCACCATTTAATTTTTCAATTAATATCTTTCTTCCTTTATATGGACTATAAACACTCCTTCTATATTCTCAATTTTTAAAATAATAACGTTCATCAAAGTTATTTTTCCTTAAGCATATTTTTATCTGTGCTAAATTTTCTTCATTATAATCTACATACTCGAATAATCTTCTGTTTTGTAATCTTTTTGCTAAATCAGCAGCAATTTTATCTTCTTTATCTTGAATAAGAGCACAACAATATAATAGTGAATTTTCATCCAGTTTAAAATATTCATCTACACTCACTTCAGATTTCTCTAAGAATGGAATCAACACCTTCATATCTTCAAAATAATCTTTATCGACTTTGAAAAATATCCTTTAATCTATTAAATAGTTGAATGAATACCGCCTCATAACTTCTAGCTACAGGATGATAATAAACTTGCCAGTACATTTGATATCTTGCCATAATATAATCTTCTACACTGTGAATACCAGTATATTTGACTACAATTACCTTCCTACCTTCATTTGTTTTTCTTACGCGCATTGTACGTAATATTCTTTCAAGATCAAACTGCCCATAACTAGTAGCTGTAAAATAAGAATCACGTAATAAATAATCCATTCTATCAGCATCTAGTTGACCTGACACAATCTGATTAAGTATATCATTTTCATGAGTATGTTGAATAATAAATACTATATCTTGTGGCAACTTTTCGAAACAGCTCTTAAAAATAGCATTAAGTTCTGTATTACCTAATATTATTTTTGCTGTATATTCTTCATGACTATGATTAGTAATATGCTCAAATGCATGCGAAAATGGACCATGGCCTACCATCGTGCAGAAGTCACAAGCATCACACATACTTTTTCATATTCAGTTAATTCTACACAAAGTGATTTAACCTCAGTAACCATTCTTCTAACAATTTCATAAACTCCTAGAGAATGAGAAAAACCTAGAATGTTCCGCTGTTGGATATACTTGAAAATCTCCCCTAATTGTCTTATACGACGTAACCTTTGAAACTCCTTACTATCAAGACAATTCCAAATTACTTCATAATGAATATGAATATAACTATGTACCGGATCTTTTAGCACTTTAGTTTCGTCTAATCTTTTTAATTCATCACTTTTTCCCTATCATAACCGATAATTTTTACTATATTTCTCTCTTATTATATCAAAGCACAAAAAGACAAGCCTAAAGCTCATCTTTTTCCATTTTTATTCTTATTTTTCGTCTACTACGTATGGTAAAAGTGCCATGTGTCTAGCTCTTTTTAAATTGCTGTAGTTAACATTCTTTGGTACTTAGCTGAAGTACCTGTTACGACGTGGTAAGATTTTTCCACGTTCAGAAATGAATTTTTAAGTAATTCTACATCTTTGTAGTCGATAAATTCTACGTTATTTTTAGTGAAATAACATACTTTTTTACGACGACGCATGTTGTTACGACGATTGTTAGTTACTGCCATTAGTGCATGTCCTCCTATGTAATTTTAGTCTTCTTTTAAACGGATTTTACCATCCTGATGAAGTCATCATCTAGATTACTCGGGAAGTTTTTCCCCAAAATCAGAATGATGAACTGTCATTAATAAAATCTTGCATAGCTGAGATTAGCTTGTCCAAAGTTTTTGATTAGTATGTTGTTATAATAATTTTTGATTATTGTTATTATACGCTGGTTGTGATTGAGGTTGATTAAAACTCATTGAGTCAAAACCATTGTTTTTGTCTACTATGTGAGCTATTTTTAGATTCAGGAATTGAACAGTTTTCTGCTACTACTTCAGTAACATACACTGTGTTTCCATCCTTACCTTGATAATTTCTCGTTCTGTATTCTACCTTCACTGAAATCAGACTTCCACGTCCTAAGAAACGTGCCATATTTTCTGCTTGCTTTCTAAAAAGCTACACAGTTAATAAAATCTGCTTGTCTTTGACCATTTTGGTCAGTGAATGTTCTGTTTACAGCTACTGAGAAATAAAGCATTGGAATATTCGAACTAGAATATCTCAATTCTGGATCTTTAGTTAATCTACCCTACTAATACTACAGATTTACCATAGTATTTTCACCCTTATTTTTCTAATCTTACTACCATGTGACGGATGATGTCATCGCTAATTTTTGCTAAACGATCGAATTCTTTTGTAGACGCATCTGTTGCTGAAGTTAATTCTACTACATAGTAGTAGCATCACTGAAGTCTTCGATTTCATAAGCAAGGCGTTTTTACCTAAATCTTTTTAACTTCTACTGCTTCTGCACCTTCTGAAAGAATATTTACGAATCTATCAACCACAGCTTTTTAGCTTCTTCATCGATACGTGGTTGAACAGCAAACATTACTTCATATTTTCTCATAGTGTGTGTTACCTCCTTTTGGTCTTTGCGACTTCTAATCTATTAGAGGTAAGGAGTAATAAAATTACTCTAGCGACTATTATATCAAGTATAGAAAATAAAAAGCAACTAATAACTATATTTTTCAGAATTTTCGAATAATTTTTCGAATCTTCTTCATTATTTAATCTACTAAAAATCTTTTATGTAACTATTCAATCCTCCTCTACTAAACAAGAAAAATAAACATCCATTAGAAAACTCTGAGGATATCTGAAATACTCTTTTACTTTTTAAATGAGATACATCAAAACATAATTAATGTAGTAATAAACTATATAGTGCAAACTGATGCACTAATAGCGTTAGCAAAAATAATATTACTGTTGTTCCTATTGGTACTGAAATAGTAATAATAGTTCTAAAAATACTATATATTGACGTTTGTTTTTCCTCAGGGACTGATTGTAAAAAATCAATGCATCTAGTTTTGGATTCGATATTCCAGCAGTAACCTATTATTACAGTTAAAATAATAAGTATAAATTTATTTTTGAGTATCAATAGATTCCTACATACATAATAGAATAAAATTATTTCTAATATAGCATTATTTCTCAAACTCATATTTTTATAAAACTAATTTGGTAAACTCCTCCGACAATTGTACTAACTACTTCCACTATTTCTAATAAAGTAATTGTATAGGCTACATTCCCAAATAGTAGGTCTCATTTTTACTAGAATTACTAGAAGTAAAGCGAACTATTGCAGATGAGTAAAAATTCATCCTAAAAATAGTATAACAAATTATATATTTTCTTTATCTCACGAAGTATTTTAAAGTTTTTCAATAGTGTCCTTTAAAAAATCTTTTAGTACTCACCTTCTCTTTTATTATCCACTTTAAAACTGCCAATCTCTGCTTTTCATCTCATTTTATATTTTTGCCAGTATTAAAAAAATGCTATCAAGAATAGTGTGCATTTAACATACCAAAAGTATGAGTAATTATAACTTAGGAGCCCTAAAACGAATACTCCAACAGCTTTTCAGCAAGTGAGATTGTATTGTTTATAGAACTGATAAATGCTAATGTTTCACTTAACTGTTCTTTACGCACCAATCTAGTATTTATTGACATTGATAAATAGCTATTATATCCACCTAGAATATCAACAACTACATTTACAAATACTAATACAATAAAAATCCACCATTGAACTCCATAAATACACACCAAGCGAATAACGAAAATAATAAAAAGCTGATAAAATCTTGTCGATAATATTCTATTGTACTTATCTTTTGTCTGATCTGCAAAATACCCTAGGATAAACGAGATAATATAAAGGTAATGTCGTAGCTATTGACACTATACTCACAGCTAATTCTGGATTCGATAAACTCGCTGATCAAATAATAAACGCAATATCAAATAACGTTCTACCAGCATTCGATGCCGATGAAATAGTGAATAACCTATAGAGTTTATTTTTCAGAAAATATTCATCAAATACCTACCTCCTATTATTTTCATATTTTACATTGATACAGTTAAATTTTTCAATATATTGTGTATTTTTGAAAATTTAAAAATATTTTCGTCCAACTTTAAAATTACTCACGATTAATAAAAAAGTAACTATTCTGCATTCGGATATGACTCAAAAATCATGATTCGGGAAACAAGATTTTGTCGAGGCAAAGCCAACTTTTAGTTACTCTCTATTTATATATATATTATATTCTATCCTCGTGAAATATTCATACATATCTTCACGAATTGGTGTCTGTATTTTGTAAAAGGAACTGAATTACAGTATCTCCGCTTCTTTCTCTAGCTACCAGCTTAGGCTCTCCTGTCGTCTTCATCTCACCTAGAAATAAAATATTCGTGCTCCATCTTTATCATCTTTATTTTTCCTCATAAATAGATAGATTTTTGTTTCATCATTATAGAAAAATAGTCGACTCTTTCGATTCTAAATTCCTTCTCGGCTTTCGACATCGAAGTAAATCCATTATCGGTAAAAATCCAGTGTATAATCTCGAGTTCAAATGAATTTTCATCAATATCATAATTAATAAACACTGCAAAGTCTTTGTTCTTTCATCATACGTATAGACTACCCATAGCTAGTGGCACGTAGTTTATGCCCCATGAGAATAATTTACAAATATCTTCGAAACTATATTTCCTTACAATACAAAAATTAGTATCTTTGTATAAATTATCTTTGTAATATTTATTATATCTGTAAATTCCATATTCTGCAAATCTTGTAACAATTCCTAAAATCTCTGATTGTAGCTGTTCTTCCAAATTCTTTAGACATTTTTATCTCGGCAACATTCTCTTCAATAAATATACAATCATGAAACTTCTTCTTGAGTGACACTACTAGTTACGAAATTATTAGTAAGTATCTTTCTACTAACATCCAACTCATAATCTGCAATAAATTTATTATAGTCTCTTAGCATAATTTCTTCAAAAGCTGTAAGAATATTACGCTTCTTATCATCTAATAACAAACGTAGAATTATAAGTTCTTCTATCTTTTTACTCAAAGATTAAATTAGTAGAGACAAAATTTAGTATATTCTCTATGGTCTTTGTCAGTTTTTCCACTATATTCAAACTGTTTTTCCTTCTTAGTTAAAATGAATAATAACTTCCAGCTACTTCGAAAATCTTTCCAACATCTATGTCATCATAATTCTCAAAGTCTGAATACGTAGGTATTTTTCCTAGTTTATTTTTAGCTTATTATATTCATCAGCAACAAACAGCCACGTGTTTAACTCACATTGTCTATCACTATAAATTCTTTGTTTAGAGATTTCATCAAAAATGAATAGTCGACATCCCAGAATATACCTAGTCCCTTGAGATAAAAATTTCCTTACAGTATCTTTATCACACTATTGTCTCCAGATAGAGCCACTGGGATTAAAAAGTTATTTTTATAATTGGCTATAAAAATCTATTATTACAACAAAATCTTTATTCGCAGATTTTCGTAAACCACGACCCAACTGCTGAATAAAAATAATAGAACTTTGAGTGGGTCTCCAACATAATTACCTGATTAACCTCTGGTATATCTGCACCTTCATTGAAAAATATCTACGGTAAATATATAGTCTAACATATCACCATCATTCGCAACTAACTTAGAATCTCATGTTCACGTCGTTCCTGACTATCTTCCCTGTTAGCTAGTAGTATTGTACCCATGTGTTAAATTCTTCACTCAGTACCTTAGCTTCTTGTTTTGACGAACAGAAAACTAGACCCGCTTTACTCTATCTCCTGAATAGCCGTAATAATTGATTTTACTTATAATATGCTCAACACGTTCATTAGACACTAGATTTGAAACTCGCTCAGTTCGTCCAATAGTACCTTACCATCAACTTCTAGATCACTAATCCCAGAAAATAATGAAACGGACATAATAATGAATTTTCCATTGCTTCTTTTAAACGAACTTCATAAACGATATTATTGTTAAATAATTCATAAATATTAAAACTATCGGTTCTATCAGGGCTGCCGTCATCCCTAGATAAAATGTCGGTTTGAAATAATCCATCAATCTAAGATAACTGTCAGCCCTGCCCTATGTACCTCATCTATTATAATTTCATCAAAATGACTATCGTTAAAACTCTTAAAAAATATCTTCTTTAGACATAGTTTGAACTGTAGAAAAAATGAAATCTGCTTCTATATTTTTCTCTTTACCTGTAAGCTAGACCATAGCTGCGGCTAGTTCCAAAATAGTCTTGAATGTCTCCAACGCCTGACGAGCAATCTGTTCCCTATGAACGATAAATAACAATCTCTTTGGCGCCTATACTCTTCATCGCAAAAAGCAGCCGCAAATGTCTTACCAGTTCCTGTCGCAGAAATAAGAGACCCTTGTTATCTTGATTACGAAGTTTTTCGAAATTTTCTATAAAACTCCTTTGCATCTTATTCGAGTTTAATTTCCTCGAAAATAATTTTTCTTAGTAACAGTCTCAATCTGATTACAGCAATTCTTCAACATACTTATCTTTTATTTCAGAGTAAGACTTAGATTTCTCCCATAAACTATTAAACTCATCTAAGATATTATCAGTTAGAATCCTATCTCCTTCAATAAAGGTATTCCATTCTTTTATTTATCGTCAGTGCTGCACTCGTTAAGTTAGAACTTCCACCAGCACTTTCCATGAATCGCCATATCTAAATAAATAACCTTTAGTGTGGAAGCCGTGTTTATTTTTCTACACAATCATAAATCTTTAGAGATATTTTTGAAAATTAGACAATTTCTCTAATACTTTAGGGAGTATTAAAATATAAATAATTCGTCGTTAAAATCTTTCCACGGATATTTTTCTTCTAAATTCTTCAAAGTTTGAAGTAAACTTGTTAAACCACTTTCTGAAATAAATGCCACGCTGAAAATAAATTCATCGCACATTTCTAATTCACTCTCAAAGCGTACTAAGAACTTTCTTCGCTTCTACATGATTATTATAAACAAATATATTCTTCATTTTAACCTCCTTCTGTTAGATTAGCCCATTAATTATTTCATATGTTATTAGGGGCTTCTTTCCTTAACTTTTACATTATGACACGTACCATTCTAGCTCCTCGTTTCACCGCTTCTAATGATAAAGTAGCACTTACTATATCTCTATCCTTAGGATTACTATTACCACCTAATACATAATCTGTCGTTCTCTTTCTACTTACCGCATATAAGATTTCACAACCTAGTGAATTAAGTAACTCTAATTTTCGTGTGATTTCCAAGTTAGCTTCTGCAGTTTTACCGAACCCCATTCCAGGATCAACGATAATATTTTCTTTCTTCACACTGCATTTAGACAAATATCAACACTCTCACCTAATTCACGCACAACTTGCTCAATCTCTTGCCCTTCCTCTACACCACCATTGTGCATGATAAAGATAGGAATATCATATTTAGCAGCTACTTCTGCCATAGTACTTCCTTTAGCACCATTCACATCATTTAATACATCTACTCCTGCTTCAATCATGTATTCAGCTACATTAGGCTTATACGTATCAACGCTAAAACATACATCAGGGAATGTTTTTCTTAATGTTGAAAATACGCTTTGTAATCTAGCAAGTTCATCCTCCTCGCTACTACAGTAGAACCTGGACCAGTCGATTCAGCACCGATATCAATAATATCCGCACCTTCATCTACCATCTTACGAACACCTTCTATCGCAGCTCCACATCATAAAATCTCCTCCATCCGAAAAAGAATCAGGGTAAAGTTCAATATTCCCATAATTAAATAGTCATTTAATAATTGTTTTAATTTATTCATTCTGTCACCTTATCGTTTTATTTTACATACCTTACTATTATATCATGTGAGTATGGTGTTTGCAGTAAAAAGATAAAAGCCCATCGCCAATTCAGTGAGCTTTTTATAATTAGTAATAAAGAACTGAAGTATTGTAAATATAAACCTAATTAATCTACAATATCTTCACTATATTTTAGTTTATCTTCCTACTTCTCTTACTTCTTTTTCTCTTTTAGAATTTTTATTATTTCTTAATGAGATGCTCGAAAAATTCTCAACTTGTTCCATTACTTTATTGAAAACTTCATTATCATATTTTGGTGGATATCCATTTTTAGCTAAACAGATTTTTTTATAGATAGTTGCAATTCATTTCTAACATTCTGATTATTTAGCCAATCAGCAAAAAGAAGATTTTGTATCTATTTCCTCTTTAATTTTCTTAGATAACTCTTTTACATTTCTCATTAATTACTACACCCTCTATAACAACGTCCTTTCCATAATCGAAATTATATTTATCTCGCATAGCTATTAAAAATATCAGTAAAAATGCTTTTTCCTCAAAAAGTTAATCCTAATTTTTCTGAAACTTTCGACTCTTCTTCATTTTTCTCTAATATTTCTAAAGCCTGTTTGTGGGCATTGTTATAATATCTTGAGACGTCAATTCCTGAATCTCTCCTACCTCTTCTTCTCCATTTTTCTAATATACTTTCTACTTCATTATATTTTAAAAACTTCCTCGATCATTTTTGACACATCTCTATTCATAGAATCTGCATCTATATCACTTGTACCACTCATCTTACGAACAAATCCTGCTATAGCCATAAAACACCGAACTAAAGCCATATCTTTTTCATTTAATTCTCCAGATGGTTTGACAAATATCATAAGCTGCTTTCATTCTTTTTACTGTCTTCCATATGTTTTAAACAATACCCCCTTATCTTTCCACTAGATTCAATATTTAATTTTTCTAGGGGAATGAGAATACATATTCAGCTGCTGAAGCCTAATAATGTATACCTTTCTATCAGATTATACTCCAGCACTTATGAACAGTGACAAATCATAATTAAAACAATCTCTTCAAAATTTCTAGTTCTTCTATAAATGCACCCTTAGCCTGATAAACATCGTCCTTTGTAGGTGCAATAGATGTCTCCACCATAAGTTTTTAGGGCTTCTCTCATATTTTTCGTATTCCTATATAATCTATAATTAATCCATATTCTTTATCTGGATATTTTCTATTAACTCTACTTATAGTTTGGATTAAAGATGTTTCTTTAAAGGTTTGTCATTATATAGGTATGTTGAGTGTGGGAACATCAAGTCCAGTTATCCACATATTTACGACGATAACTTCTCTGAAATTTGACTATCATGCTTAAATATAATATCTAGTTCTTCAGAACGACTATCATTTTCTCCCCCAGATAATTATACATTTTCTTCACGGTCGATTTTCCCTACACTTGCACAATAGCAATAGTCGGCATTGGTTTTATTTTTCAATTCCTCCAGATGTTACTTCTATCCCTCTGAACTTTTTCTTTTTCAAACCATGTAGGATACAATTGTTCAAATTTCTTCAGTAAGTTAAATGCATTTCTCTATTAGAACAAACTACCATTGCTTTTTGAATTCTGTCTGGATTATTTTCACAAGAAGAAGTATAATGCTCATAAATATCTTTGGCTAATCTTTCTAAACGAGAGTCTTCTCCTAAAATGATTTCCATTGAACTCATAGCTCGTTTTACAGCTTCAATATCTTCTTTTGTAGCACCCTCTTCCAGCACATTTTTCATAATAAAGATTCTATTTGTTTTACTTTATTTTCATCTAACAATACTTTTGCTATTCTAGGGTGATATTTAGTGGCACTGTTAAACCATCAGCTACCGCCTGATCCATCGTATATCTAAAAATCTTATATTTTTATATTATGAAGAATCTAGCTAAAACATTTATCTTTTAGATATATCTGAATTAAGTAATGTATCAGTATCTACAGTAGTATCATGAGAAAGTATTAGGAATTAGAGACTCATTTCAAACTTACCAAAGCACCTATGTTTCGATGAAATAAAATCTACTAAAAAATAGTAAAAATGGAATAAGCCTCGTATTCTTAGGTGCTAAATACATGATTTTTATAGATATAGTAGATGGAAGACACAACATATATTAAAACAATACTTTATGAGATATCCAGAAAAAGTAAGAAAGAAAGTTAAAAACGAGTCTGTATAGATATTTACCCTCCTTATATGAATATGATTGAGAGATGTTTCCTAACGCTGAATAATAATAGACAGATTCCATATGGTTCAAAATATTAATAGAAATTAAACAAAGCTAGAGTAAAACTAATGAATCAATATAAAAATAAAAACTACTATCACTATTCTAAAGAATTTTTGGAAAGTAATATTAGAAGATAGAGACAAAGTGAATTCAACAAAAACATTCTATTCTAGAAGCTTTAAACGCTATGTAACTAGAAAAGAGTATTAGATTATATATTAGCTATAGATGCTGAATTACAGCTAGCTATGAGAGAGTACATGAGATAAGAGAAGCTATTGAGACTAAAGATTCTGCAGAATTGAGAAGTATATAGATATGGATACTGAGAGTTATCTAGAGGTGTATCTAAAAGCTATAAATACTATGAAAAAGCACAAAGAGTATATGCTTAACGCTGTAAAATATGAGTATTCTAATGGTCCATTAGAAGGAGTTAATAATAAAATAAAACTACTAAAGAGTATGTTATGGATATTCTAGCTTTCAGTAATTTCAGATTACACATTTAATTATGTCTAGATTATTTGTTTCTGGTATAAAAATAATATCAAACTTAAAGAAAATAAGAAAAATCTAAGTAGTAAAATGCTGCTCTAGATTTCTAGAGTGAATTTTTCCCCATGCCCCGAACGACAAGAGCCAGAATAAAAGGAGGACTTCTACACTTTAGTAAAAGTCCTCTTTTAGAAAATGTATTCTTTTTCTATTATATTATTTAATAACGCATAAAAATTTTTCCTAAACAAAATATCTTACTTTCACGATAAAAAGATTCACATACTTATATTTTCTATTATCATATCATGATATTTCATACTTTTTATCTCCTTACATCTTTAAATCTCCTTTATTTTTGATTTTTCAAATATGAGTATCTCTATGGATATTTACAAATATATAACATTGTCAGCTATCGAATTTAAAAATTCTTGGTCATGGAAACAATAAATATTATTTTTCTTATCACGTTTTACATTCGTTGATTAGATGGGATATGTTCATCATATTACTAATCCATTCCACTGGTAGGTTCATCAAAAACATAAGTTTAGATTTTTACATAGTACAGATGCAATTGCTACCCTTTTGCTTTTGTCCACCTGACAAGCTCATTGGATGACGATCTTTTGATTCATATAAATCAAGTTTTTCAGAATATTTTTCAACATAACTACTTTCAATATATATTCCAAGACTTACTTCGCTTGCAATAGAATCGGTAAAAAGCTGATAATTAACATCCTGCATTACAGGGATGATATTTTTAGCCCTATCTGATTTTGAAAGTCTTTTGCCGTCCAAATAGATTTCATCCTTCGATTTTCTTTCTAAGCCCTATAAGGCATCTGAGCAAAGTGGATTTACCAAGTCCGTTTGTTCCTACATGCCGTAAATTTTTCCCATTTCAAGAGAGGTCTTTTTAAATGCAATTTTTATCTATGCCATTAAACTTAAATTCAATGTTTTTCACTTCTAAATTTCCCTTATTTTTGATTTTCCGGGTACTGTAAGTTTTACTCTATTCTTATTTCTTAAACCTAACTTCTTTAGCTTTTCAGACGGTATTTTCATAAAATCTATTTGAGTATATTCCTTTTGTATTTCCCCATCTTTAATCAAAAACTCTATCTACAATATCCATTAGATAAAAATATTCTATGTTCTGAGATTATAAGAGTTTTCCCTTATCTTTAAGTTTTATAAGCATTTCTTTTATGATTAGAATGTTTTCTTCATCAAGATTTGATGAAGGCTCATCTAAAAACAATGATTTCCGTTCCAGATATATAACTTGCAGCAATACATAAAAATCTGCTTTTCTCCCGCAGCTTAAAAATATCTCTATTTAAAAGATGTTTTATCGGAAACAAATCCAACATATCATTTAGTCTTTCATCCATTTGTTTTTTGAAGCCCTATATTCTCCAAATAGAAAAAGTAATTCAAGGTAGTATTTATATTGAAAAAGTGTGTCTTTAGATTTTGAGATACATTTGATACTAAGAGCGATATTTCGTATAATTCGAGGTTTTTAATATCTTTATTATCAATCCTGATGGTTTCCCACCCATAGAAACTCCATCATATCGTACAGCTAACCCATTGATAGAATTTATAATTGAAGATTTTCCGCTACCACTTTTTCCCAGTAAATAATACACATTCACCTACATCTAAAGAAATGTTTTTAACACTTTAGGAGAATTTCCATAAGATAGAGATAAATTTTCAATTTCTCCATAAGCTCACTCCTATAACCATAATCAATATTGAAAGCACATAAACAAAATCAACTATTTTCGTTTTGACGGATATGTACCTTGTCTTTTTAACAGGATTTTTCAATACATTTTTGTTTCTGCTGCCTTTGCAATATCATCAGAAATATTAGAAGATATAACAAGTAAAGGCACAATTACATACTCGATGTATAAAATTGGATTTTTAAATGTAATACCTCTTATTTTCATAGCAAGTTTTATATTGTGACTTTCTTCCTAAATGAAGGAAAAACTAAACATTACAGCAATTGGTATAGAAACAGTACGAGGCAAATTCATTTTTCATCCATTGAGGATATTACACTTCCTACATCCGATGTTTTTAAAAACTTCCCGCACTAAATGGAAGATAAAACATCTACATACGGCAAATAGCATAAAAACATCATTAAAATCGCATTCATATTTCTATTACATCAAGATTAGGTATCAAAGAAAGAACCCCAAAAATGATATGTTTTTCAAAGACTGCTTTCTTAAATCCATTCACTAAAAGAAATGAAATAAAAGCACAATTCCCCATTCAAAATAGGTGTTGACTTTATAAATACAGCAAATCAAGTGAAAAGACTTACTAAAATTTTTACTAATTGGATTGGGATTATATGGATTGTCTAAAAAGAAACGGGCATTATACAATACCCGCTTTTTCGAAAATGCTTTTTCAAAAGACTTTACCGATATATGCGCCAGTATCCCGCCGACATGCACCGATATATACCAATACCATACTGCGATAATTCAAAAAGTGCTATGAGCTTCATTATATAATCGTGACCATACCGCCTGTTTCAGCCAGTTTAATAACCTTGTCTTTAGCCAGCAAAACTTGCATAAAGGAAACCACAAATCAAGTGTTGAATACGGCAAATGAGAGCATATTAAATTTAAATGATTTATATTCTCCTTTTTCTTAAAAGTTCCGCAGTGCCATACTGATTACAGCATGTATCAATATTACATATGTATTTCCCATTGCAATTACTACAAGACTACAAATCAACCAAGTATAAATAATCCCCATGATTTTTGAACTTTTGTCATAAAGAGCATTATAACTATTCCTGTTATAATGCCTGCCAGTGTAGGGTATGCCAAGTATAAAATCGGTACAATACCAATCATTCCCGAAGCAAACATAAGTACAAAAATATATTACTGTAAATACACCTATCGTAACTAAATCTTTAATTCTTAATTTTTCCATTTTTATATTTTCCTCCTAAATAAGTTTTTCACTGAATATTTGATTTTCTAAAGCATTGCTTTTATAAAATTCCGAGCTTTTACAAAGTTCTTCATCTGTCCCTATCCTTCTATTTTTCCCGGCATTTAATAAAACGATTTTGTTTGCATTTCTTATTGTTCTTAATCTATGAGCAATAACAATTGCATTTTCTTTTATAAGTTCAGATCAGCCTCTTGAATTAGACTTTCATTTTCAACATCCAGAGATGCTGTAGCCTCATCAAGCAATATGATTGGTGCGTCTTTTAGTATTGCCCTTGCTATTGAGATTCTTTGTCTTTCTCCGCCTGAGTCTTTGTCCGTTTCACCTATTACTGTATCTATTCCATCCGGCATTTTGTCTATAAATTCTTAACATCTTGCTATTTTAGCCGCTCTTATAATCTCTTCATCTGTAGCATCTTTTTTACCGATTTTTATATTATCTTTTATGCTTGAATTAAAAAGAGTAACATCTTGGAAAACGATAGAGAAATTTTTAAGGAGTGTTTCCGGATCAATTTTACCGATGTCCTCTCCTCTATCAAAATCTTTTCCTTTATCTATATCCCAAAAATCTTGCATGCAAGCTTGGTGAGAGTTGTTTTTCCCGCTTCCACTTGAACCGATTAGTGCAGTGATTTCACCCTGCTTTGCAGTAAAAGCTCACACCATTTATTACAGAATAATCATCATATCCGAAATAAACATCCTTGAACTCAATATCGTAATTTTTAATGTCAATATCTTTTTCCTTCTTGAACAGGCATGGTCTTTATTTCCTTTATTCTCCCTACAACCGCATCAAGCATAACTATCATTGACATAAAGGTGATTGATTCCTTCTATAGGAAGATAAATGCTTGCTGTAAGCATTAAGAATGCGATATAAAACCAGCACACTTACACTCCCTGCCATAAGCATGTTGACGCCGATAACGGCAACACTTATAATTCAAGCTTTTTCAAAATTGCAGTAGCTATTCCTGTAAGTGTTCAGCAACAACTTTACCTTTCTGTCTTCTGTTTTTGTGGATGCATTTAATTTTCAAAAATCATTTAACATCCTATCTTCTAAGTTGTAGATTTTATTTGCTCTATCTGCTCTATATTTTCCTGTAGATTATCAAAAACCTTACGATTATCATCTATCCAGCCTTGTACTATTTTCTGACTTTTCTTTGATAAAAATATAATCAAAATAAAAGTGGAATTACCCAAAGGCTGCAAGTGCAAGTTTCCAATTATAGAATGACATTAAAGCAATAATACTTGTGGATATAGCCGTTGAATATATATGAGGTACAGCATGAGAAAAATTGTTTCATATAAGTTCATGTCATTCATCATGGTTTCCGCAAGGTCTGCCATCTCTTTTACCAAAATAGAAAGAGGTAATTTCTTTTAACCTTTCCACTAACTCAATTCTTGAATTTGCACTCTCAGTTTGTACACATTGGTGTAAAGTCTTTTCATAATCCACCTCGCTATTAAGAACATCACAATCATCATTACTACAATTAGTGCAATGTAATGAACAGAAGTAAAAATTAGTAGCTCTCAATATCTTTTTAAAATGCCTATGCTGAAACAGAAATATAAAAGCGATCATTGGTGCGAACAATTTGAGTTAAATTAACAAGCGGTGTGAAAATATGGCTTTTTAAGTTAGAGCGCTACTTTTTCTGACATCGCATATTTTTCATAAAAATAAGAAACCATATGTTTAACCTCCTATCTTCCAATTTACGATTTTTGATATTCTTCCCAAAAGTTTTTGTAATGCCCATTCATACCTATTAAATCTGAATGCTTGCCTTCTTCTACAATTTTCCCTATCAATAACAAAATTTTATCCGCATCTACTACTGTAGATAATCTATGAGCAATCATCAATGTTGTCTTGCTTTTTGATAGTTTCTTAAAAGACTCTTGAATCAAATGTTCATTTTCAGGATCTGCAAGGCTGTAGCTTCATCTAAAATGATAATATCTGCATCTTTCAGAAAAAGCTCTCGCTATAGAAATCCTTTGAGCTCTCCTCCTGAAAAATATGTGCCTTTGGTTCCGTAAACAGTATCAAGTCCTTTATCTAAATTTTTAATAATGTCTTTGAGACCTGAATTGATTAAGGCATTGTCAATTTCTGTCATTAGTTGCATCAGGCTTTTCCGATTAAAGATTGTCTCTAAACTCATGTTCAATAGTTTAGAGTTTTGAAAAACAAAAGCAATTTTTCTCATTAAAAGTCTCTTTTTCGTCTTTTATTATTCCTCAATATAATTCACCCTGTTTTAATATCGTAAAATCGTGCAGCAAGCCTTGCTATAGTAGTTTTACCACTGCCCGATGATCCGACTAAAGCAACTCTGTTCCTTTATTCACCTTAAATGAATATCGTCTATCACATTTTCATCTTCATAAGAAACTTACATTTTTAAACTCTCCAACATCAGAACTTGTTTTGTTCCATAAACAAAATCATCAAACTCAAGCATATTTTCACTGCTCTAGCAGTTCCATGCAAAATAACTGCAGCCTGTGTAATCGTCGCAGTTCTCATAATAAAAGTAGCAAATGCCGATCCTGTTAGGAGTAAATAGCAGAGTCTGCAACTACATTAGATAAGTTTCCCAGTAAATTTCTTTATTAAGGTAATGCCATAGGTACCAAGAAAATGCCGTCGATGTAGAAACGGTTTCAAACCACGACATTTTTATTCGTATAACTCATAGTAAGCTTAAGTACATTGTCTTTTATTTTTATGATTAACGAATATAACTTATCAAAAGCTCTCAACACTTTGTGCAAATGTTTTACTACAACAGGAATTCCTCGAACATATTCCACTGTCTGAGAAGATAATTGAAGAAGTCCTGCACAATACTCATCTTTCATTTTTGTTTCGGCTGTCATCATAGATGACATCAATGTCATACCGATAATCATCGGTATCATACTGGCAAGTCCTAACTTCAGTTAAACACGAAGAAAAATACAAGCAGAACGATTGGCGATATAATGGTCATCGCCATATCAGGAGGGTTGATGCGCTAAAAAGAATGGGTTTCAGACGCTCCGGGACACAATTACATTTCTTATCCTTCCACTTTCTTTGTCATCGAAATAGCCCAAGCGGTTTGTTTATTAGTTTTGTTGCGAGTCTTAATAATGTTATCTTCCACTTCAAATGCATATGGGATAAAAATTAAACCTATTAGGTATATGAATAACCCCAGATTCGCTTAAAGACTGCGTATAATTAATTTTCCTTTACATAATCAAAAATTCACCATCCCATTTAAAATTAAGTTATTTACAATTCTATGAATATATACCATAGGCATCAAAACCATGACACCTGATATAGCAGACCTAACCATAGCAATATAGAGTAAAAACTTTTTACCACCGTAAGGCATTAGTCTTTTTCAGTATTGATTTCTTCTTATGTTCACTGAACAACTCCTCCTTTTTCTTAAAAATTAGCAAACCCTATAAATAGCCTTTTAGACTGATTTTAGAGGCTTGTTTTCAAACTGCAATACGCATAGTCTTGTTTTTATCGTGTTGTTATTAATAATAAATAAGGATTTCAATCAATTAGATATGGCTAACTAAGTCTATTCGGGATAATGTCTATTCGGGATAAAATATAAAAGCACGGAGGTATAATATGAGTGATTTTTATAACTTTGTTAAAAACTCAACAGACGAATCTATCGATAATACAAAAATACTCCACTGTAGGACATGAATTCCGTTTTAGCACGGATATATACAGAAGGCATATATTGGTTTTACGAGGGCGATAATTTTCACTATTGATATTTATGATGTTTTCATAAAGAAGAAATTATCCACACAAGTCTTTCTGGTTTGGATAATTTCTATTCCCTTTTATTCATCTTATTTAGTTACAGCAAACGGTGAATGTTTAATCCTTATCAAAATCTTTCTTCAAATTCACTTTATATTATAAATACAAAAATTCTAAAGACTATGGTTTTATACTTCACAAAAACTCTCCTTATTTAGGAATCGGTATAATTTCAATCAGTCCATGATAGAGCAATGCCCAGTCCTCTTATAAGAATAAAGTCTGTAACTGATGAAGATTTATTTTAAATGCTGGCACTATAATAAACAAACCTTTTGGAAAAGAATCGCAAAAGATATCCTCACTGCAAGATGGAATCTCCCTGCTGCTGAAATCTTTTTGAGTCAAAGGCAAAGAATGGTTAAGTATTACAATGACTCTTTTTAAATAAGTACACAATCCACTATCTATTGCCGATGATGAGGGCTTTTGAAAAATGTCGCCAATTATATAGACGATCATTATGCAACATCTATCTCACAAGATACTTTGGATATCCACTATGAGCGAGCACAAAAACTAAAAATTATTTAGCAAAAAATATCAGTACAATTACAGAATATACTCAAGACGGCGAATGAATATGGCGGAATTACTCTGAACTCTACCCCTTAGGATTCAGGGTGTAGGAGGCTCTAGATATTCCTCTCAGAAAATATAGCACACTACAAAGACATCCCAAAAAGCTATACGAAAAAATAATCTTTCAGATTAATACATAAAGAAGCCTACCTGAGGGCTTCTGTATTTAACTCTTTATACTCATAGTGTATCCCAACTCTACCTTTATTTTCTCCCGTTTCTTCTGCTCTCTCCTTTTTCTTATATTTGTCCTCTTTCTTTCTGTTTTCCTTGCTTTTCGTTTTCCAGTAATTTGGTGTAGCTTGTCTTTTCTTTCTTGATTTTTCTTTCTTCTTCCTCAAGTTTTTGTTTTTCTTCTTTAACTCCGCCTGTGGCAGTTCATAATACCTATGAGAAGTAAAAGTAAATTACTATCTTTTGCTTTGATGTCTGACTTCCTTTTCTGTCTCTTTTCATGTACGATAATTTTTCTACAAAACTCTATTTATCATGTAGTTGTAAGTTCATCAAAGTTTTCGCTAACAGACTGATGAGATATAATTTATCTTCTGCTGTTATCTATATCTTGATATCTGATGCTCCAAATCCTTTAATTTCTTTACTTAAAGTTACCTGCTCCGTTTCATATTGATTATTAAGGATTTCATAGCGATTATTCGGTATTTTATTCAGACTCATATCTTCGTCAAATTCACATAAGTCGTTCAAGTTCCTGAAGTCTGTTTTGCTTTCCGTTAATCTTATCTTTTCTTTTCTATCTCTATTTTTCCTTTTTCTTTCATTTCATTTTGAATGGAACAGATAAAGTCTATTATCTTCATCAGGTATTTTTAATATCTTTTAGTGTTTCTAATATGGTTTTGAGACTGCTTCTGCTTTTATTCTGTTCGATAGGCAAGTGTAGCAGGGAGTTTTTAATTATAGGCTACTATCAAGTGTATATGGAATATTCTTATAGTTACTTGTTCTGTAACATACATCTTGCTCACAATCTGCACAATACATTGGTCCTGTGGTGGGGGATATTTCTACCAACCGTCAGGATACCTTTTACATTTCCTCTTATCCTTTGCACATTGTCAAAAGCTTTCTTAGTCTATAATTGGTTCATGCGTGTTTTTATAAGCCAGTTATCTTCCGATACATGATTTACTTTTTCTTGTCCTTAAATGCTTTTCTGTCTTGAAATTGACCGTTGCCCCAAAGTATTCTTGTTTCTTTTAAAATACTTTTATAGTTTGAGCTGCACCAACGATAGAATGTTCAAAAAGTTTTTGCTTTTGATATAGCCCATATCCTAATTTCTGTTGATGATAGGCGGGTATATCTACTTTTCACTCTCAATACCTTTGCTATTCGATACGGACCATTACTTGCATGATCATATTCAAATATTCGTCTTACTACTTCGGCTGCTTTTTCATCTACTATCCATTTGTTTTATCTCTTTCATCTTTGATATAGCCATAAGCATTGCTTCACTATGTTTCCCACTTTCACCTTTTTGACCTAAAAGTCGATTGGATTTTCTTGATGCATCTCTTTGCTGCCATTTCATTCATGATATTTCTAAAGGAGTAAAATCATCTTCTCTGTAGAAACTATCTACATTGTCATTGATACGATTAGTCTTACGCCCTTTTGTCTAGTATCTCCATACATTGATCGACTTTTGAGATAATCTCTGCTATAGCTCTGCTTATATCTTTTACACGATACAACCAATATTTCCTTGATTGACTCTGTTACATCATTGCCATAAATCCCGGACAATCAAACTGTGTTCCGCTAATTCGTCATCGGTAAAATGAATAATGTTCTCAAATGATTTTCTTTGCGTATTCTTCCAAGATTTTTCTTCTGATTGACAATCAATTGCCCTCGCCTTGTGGTTCATCGTCTCGGCTAACCTTTCATACAAGCGGTTATTTTCTCGTAGTTTTTCACGATACCTCCTTTTCGCCGGGATTTTAATGCCAAGTAGGAATAGGTATAGTGATACCATTCTTCATTTTTCAGCCTTACACAAACAACTCCTTTTTCCAACCATTACCTTTTACAATGCTGATTCCATCTTTGTAATCATTACCGACTGCATTTTTATGGAGTTCATTAGTTTTGAATAGGATTTCTTTTTGTCTGTCATTTAGTTTTTCCCAAGCCTTTTATCATAAATCACTCCTTTCAAACAATAAGAATTACAAAACATCTTCCTCAAATAGTGATGAAGTGTTCTTCTTAATTCTATAACTCCAGCAACAAGTTTGTACTTTTTATATTACTTAACTGCAAAATGTGTAGTCTCTTTCTTTCCCAGTTTCAAACAGTCTATCAATGGGATTCCTATATGTTCATCATCTTCCTGACTTCTGACATCTATCATATCAGTAGTGTCATAAAGTTTGCTGCTCTCTTGGAGCTTCATAGAAGATATGTCAATACAGACTGTATAGTAGAGTTTTCGGCTTTGACCCTGCAACTCCTCAATCTGCTTTTCCCTTCATCCTTAGTTTTTGCAATAATGGTTCTGCTAATTTGGTATATCTTTTTCACTTCTAGGGTAATATTTTTCTAATCATGAGTACAAAAAAGCAACCTAGAAATCTTAATTTTAAGATACTTTACTCTATTTTGTTAATTGGGTACTATCTCCCAGCTTTCTACTCACTCTTTTTCTTCCAATGAACGAATGATTGTCTTTCTCAATGCATAATACAATTGAGCTGCCATTACAACCCATAGAGTAGGTTCTACAAATATTACTCTAAATATCCTGCCCTTGAATAATAAATATTACAAATAATATTTTCCTAGCATTTTCTATAATACTTGAAAACTAGTGGCATCATCTTTTGTCCTAATCCTTGCAAGGCATTTCTTTAATATTACTAATACATAATATCGGATAAAATGCTAGACTAATTTTTGAGATATAATGAAGCTTGATAAATTAATTCTTCATCATTGCTTCCTGTGACAAGTTCATTTTTAGATATGGACTAGCATAATACAATACTAATAAAAATTCGACTCAAGTAATCGTAATAGCCATTTGGCGTCGAAGACCTTCAACAATACGTCTATGTTGTCTCGCACCAAAATTCTGCGATGTGAGAGGTTTGTTACAGTCGCGTTCACTAGCTATTATTGGAAGAAGTGCAAATCATCATTGTTCTTCTAGCACTTGTCTGAGCACTCATAATCGTTGAACCTAAGGCATTAATCGAAGTTTGCAAAATTAAAGTTCAATCGAAACAACAGAAAACATAAGCCCCATGAAATACTGGCACCAAATCAGACAAAGTTTTTATTCCATGCAAAATGTTTTTGTAATGGTATTAAAAACGGAGTACCGAATATAAATAAAACACAATACAGCAGACACTCCTTGTGAAATAATAGTTGCTACCCCAGCCGAGCGCACACCATATGTAAGTATGCAATAAAATATATGTCTAATACAGTGATTAACAATTTACTGATTATATATAATGCAGCCTTACTATCTCCTACTGCTCAGTAGTCAGCACATAAATTATACGCAAAGTAACACCTACAAAATACTACTATAAGATAAATATACTCATAAGACTGAGCAATAATATTGCTCGTGTCCCCAAAGTAATTTCAATAATGGATATAAAGCAAAAATTACCTAATACGGCAATTATAATGCTCAATACCCACCTATAACAAACATAACAGCTACAGCACTCTTTTAACTTTTCATAGTCTCCTGCACCATAATAACGGGCAATTATACCCATACCATTTCCTGTACCTAATGCGAAAACCAACTACAAGCTCAAATATCGCAGCAGTGGCTCCAACAGCAGCAAGGGATTCTTCTCCAGGAATCTACCAACAATCATAATATCTACCGTATTATAGAGTTGCTGAAAATATTTGTACTATCATAACCGGTATCCTCAAAAGCAATCATCGCCCGTAAAATCGGACCTTCTAATAAATTTACTGATGTCATAAATATATATAGCACTTTGAAATAAAGTTTCAAGAAATAACCTGACTATTCTGTAAGTCGAGAAAGGGACTGATAAATAATCAGTCCATATATTATGATATTATTAAGTTTCGTTATGTTTTATTATATCTCACTCACCTTATATGAACTTTAGATTATAATTAAAATGAAACTAAAGTTGAAAAATTTTGAAAATAATAATTATCTAGTTCTTTTCATAATATACTTCAAATTTGGACGTTCTATAACTTTATCAATTTTTAAAACCCTAATTTCTCATACAGGTTCTTAGCGATTATATTAGAATCCAAAATACTGTTAAAGTTATACTATCAATATTTTATCTTCAAAAATACGCTGAACAAATGATCCTATGCATTCTTTTCCAAGACCTTTGCCCTACTTTTTGTGGATTTAAATAAATCTTCCTAAATGCACATTATCTCCCTCGATTTTTATAATTTGTATTATCCCAAAATTCTTCTTCATGAAAAATAGAAAATATATTCTCTAATTTCTGTATCTTATTTAATTTAAAGGATAAGAAACCTTTAATCCATCCATTGCTTTTGAAATTCTTCACCTTTCTCATTCGACCATTTGTACAGATACTAGAGAATGGTTTTTGTTTATACCTACAAATCTATCCCATATCTACACCTTTCACAAATATCACCCTATACTAAAAATTTTACACACTATTCCATTCTTTATAAAATTGTTCTAGTTTAATTTCTAAAAATCTAGATTTTTCATTTTCTAATCCCTTAACAGTATGAACATTCACAAAATTTTTAAAATAGTTATCCTAATTCATTCTATCTAATTAAATTAGACATATCAATTTATTTAACTCAACTAGTAAGCTTTCTCTTTTCAAGCATCTCCTTAATCAATAAGGCTCTTATACACCCTAATAATGTCTTAAAAATTATTACTTGTCAAATCTCCATAAAAATGAAAGGCCCATCTTTCGATGGGACCATATATTATGATATTATTAAGTTTTGTTATGTTTATATTATATCCACTACCTTTACATGAACTTTAGACTATAATTAAATAGAATTAAAGTTGAAAAGTTTTGAAAATACTCTAGAAATGGAGAAAGACACATCTTTTGATGAGCCATTTATAATATGAAAAATATTATTAAGTTTTGTTATGTTTATTATATCCACTTACCTTACGTGAACTTTAGACTATAATTAAAATAAATTGAGTTGAAAGGTTTTGAAATACTCTCTAGAAATGGAGAAAAGGCTCATCTTTACGAGCCGTATTATGAAAAATATTATTAAGTTTTTGTTATGTTTATATTACACCCCACTTACCTTTACACGAACTTTTAGACTATAATTAAAAGTGAAATTAAGTTGTTAATTTTCATATTTAATTTCAATAATACTATACAAATCTACTAATCAGCATAACCATAAACTAATTTATGCAGTTATTTATATCTATTTTTGATTTTTAACTTAAATCCCTTTATCAAAATTATATCCTTTACAATTCATCTTTATCATTATAAAATTAAATGTATATTATTAGAAATGTTTAGTGTTTATTTATGAATTTGAATTGTAAAAATAAACTAATATTTAAAAGAAAATAATTTAGAAGATAAAATAACATATCAGAGCTTTTCAATCAGTTGACTTTAGAACAACGCTGAAAAACTTTCTAACTTTTAGATGAAGATGAAATTGAAACCACAATTGAGTGTGTTTCACAGAACTTATTACTCATCTTATAAAATAGAACGTACAGGGGATGAAACTAGGGCTACAGAATGGAGCATGTGTCCTTGAACTTTTCGATCATCCTGAAAAGATCTTAAGGTAATCCATGTTGCTGGTACTAATGGTAAGGGATCTACTTGTTCGTATTTGAAAGATGTCTTAAAAACTAAGTATAGAGTTGGATTATCACAAGTCCAGGTATGTTAAGTTTTGCTGATAGAATTCGTGTTAATGATGATTTTATTTCATATAAGGAAGCTTATCGTTTATTCAAATTAGTTCAAAAACTACGACAAAATAATCCAGATCAAGTGATAAACTATCATTCTTTGAAATTATTACAGGTGTAGCTCTATTATACTTTTAGAGACCCACAGATTTTCGTTATTATGAAGGTCTTGTGAAGATATGATGGAACAAATATCTTCAAAGAAAAAGTATTATCAATTATTACAAAATCGGCCTAGATCATGCAATTCTTGGAGATACACTTGATTGCATATGAAAAGGTGGAATTATTCAAAAAATGACAATGTTCTAATTTATCCTGCTTCTGCAGGGAGTCGTAAATATAATAAAAGACATTTGTCAGGATAAAAATGCTAACCTCATATCCTAAACGAAAAAGATATTGTTGTGAAGAAGGTCGAAGCTAGAGGTAACGAATTCTCATCAAAGATGTAGATTATACTACAAAAATGGTCTGAGCTCACCAAACTTTTAATGCATCTTTAGCTTTGTAGCATTATCTAACCTGAAAACGTGTATTACTCGATATGAAAGATGACGTAATAAAGAAGCTCAAGCAAACTCAGTTTGGTAGGACGTTTAGAATGGATCGTGACAATATTCTTCTAGACGATGCGACAACAATGATGGAATAGAGTTTAGTAGCTACCTAAATAAGCAAAATTCCCTAAATTGAAGATTCTACAGTATTCTTGAAGATAAAAGACTATAAAGATATGATTGAAAAATTAAAACTCATCCCTGCTGAATTTTTCAGCGATTAAAAGTTCCAATCGAGATTAAAGAATCAAAATCTTGATAATCTAGTTCAAAGTTTTGGTGATACTCTATGTTACTAAATACGATAATTACGAGGTAGCTTTAAAACAATATTATTCCAAATCTAAAAGATGATGAAATTCTTCTAATCACAGGTTCACTTTATCTTTATCTCAGCGGTAAGAGGTGAAATCTAGAAAAATACTAAACACACAGCAAAAAGAACCAGCATCTCTGCCGGTTCTTTTTCTATTCATAGTTTTTCTATAAATGTTTTATCGCCGCTGCAAAATCTTCTACTACATGTGTAGCTTGATTTTTACTTCTTGTGGCGCGCGGTTCATACAGTGAAATATCTGCTACTTTTAAACATATCCACGTCATTCCTGAATCTCCTAAAGCTATTACTCCATCATACCCTGACTTAATAGTTTCAATACCACTAGCTTTAGAAATATTTTATGTGATTTCCATACGTGTTGAACCTGATTTATAAATTTCTACTTCGAAATTTTTCTTTCATTATATCGTAATGATAATCTAATTGTTCTTTTGTTGAGTCTTACGTTTATTTTATAGATTGTTTTTCCTTTTAGCATTTCAAAAGGATTCTCAAACTACAAATTAATTCCATGTTCCATAATCTATCTTTCATGATCAAAATTACCGATACGTTGCTTCCCATCTAAAAGCATCAAATATTAATTTGCTTTCTTTTTAGATATTCGAATATTCCAATTAAATCTTTTAGTAGGAATATATTTTTCAAAAGAACTTCATCTTGTCTTGTTACAGACCGCTCCGTTAAACCCTATCATGTATTGTAACATCCATATCATTACCTTCGGCAATGTAGTTTGATTTTCTTCAACAGAACGCGTCGCAACTGAAATCCCCGCAATTTTTAGCATCATGATACGCTTTAAATCTTTCTCGACGAATGCTGAATTTTTGCTACAAATGTTCCGTCTAAGTCTATGTCAGCAAACAGTCTTCATGACTGTTCCTCCATACTCAAGCATATTCTTGAGTTCCATTTTAATACATTAGCATGAGATCCATAAATTGATTGCACTATGCATATCACTTTCTGCAAATCCCATAGCTCCAAGTTTTATGTAGTAATACGCTCTTGATCTACTACACTCTTTATCTTTTACATTAATTCTTAAACGAGTATACAACATCTCAGCTTTCAATGTTATCTGGACCACCATGTGCTGAATTAACTCAGTTGCTTGTTTTCCTAATTCCTTCCTGAGTCTTTTGCACTGTTTCCATTACTTCACCATCACCATTGTACAGCAACGTCTCACTGATTTTGGTGCCTTCATACTTCACCAATTTGTAGCAATTTCTACACCTCAAGTTTTGAAGCAAGCGAGCTTCGTGTGTGTTAGATAAGCGAACTTCATCACTATCCTCACGACCAGGTGTTTTAAGGTCAAATCTAACAATCATAAATCTGGAACACGATGTAGTAGATGAAGAAATAAACCACACTACCACGATTGGTACTAACCACCAAGATGTTTTAGGACCTTGAAGTACTCCGCAGATACCCAGTTAATAAATCCATGTCCAGTTGGATTGTAGCTGCTCCTAGCATGTGCGCACGAACAATGCTGGACCAGCTAAGAATGCGTGTGCACGCAGAATTAGCTTGCTACGAATAAGAATGTAAATTCCGATTGGTTCTGCAGGATTCCTGTTAAGAATGAAGTACCCGCAGCTGCGAATAATAATGAACCCACAACTTTACGTTTTTCTCACCGGCAGTTTTGTACATTGCACAAGCTGCACGCAGAAAAGACCGAACATGAAGTAAAACGAATTTACCACCGTTAAACTCTTGTAATACTTGGATCATTACGTGTTGTACACATTTGGATCAGCTAATGAAGCTAAGTAGCGTTGAGTGTACCAACTACACGTTGACCACCGATTTCCCCAAGCACCACCTAGTTCTGTTGCATCAACTGGCCGGATTTAAACCATGGTGAAGACCAGATGGTAATAATGCTTTTTCTACTAAACCATATAAGAATGTTCCAATAGGGTCCTGATTTAAGGATGAAAATTGATAATACACTAATACCTTTTTGTACCGGTGGCCATACGAAGAATAATCCGGTTGCTGCAGCTGACGCGATTATCGATAGTTTTGCAATAGGTGGGCGAGCACGTGGTCCACTGAAGAATCCAATAACTGTTGGTAATTGAACTTAGCCAGCCCACTTATGGACGAGAGTATGCTAACCATACCCACGATAATACCTCCCGAATGCACTAAGGTCCATTGCTCATCATACAGATACTTTTAGTCTGCATGGCATTTGATAATGCTAATTTTGCTTCATTACTTGATACTACTAGTATCTACTAATCTGTGACTTTTGTACTAATCATGAAATTAAGTACATAGTGTATTACGATAAATCCTAGTAAACCAGAAAGTGCAGCAGAACCTTTTCACGTTTTGCTAAACCTCACAGCTACACCAACCGCGAAAATAATCGGTAAGTTGTTGAATGCTGCATCTCCTAATACTAATAGGAATTTCATAATAAATTGAATAATGTCATTTTTAATGCTGGGAACATTTTTAGTGTGTTTGAACTACTGAAGGCTGTCCTGATCCCCTCAATAATACCTGCAATCAGGGAAGTACAGATACTGGTAATAAGAACGAACGTCCGAATTGCTCGCAAAGCAGAAAACGAATTTATCTTTGTCACATTACCTTTTCTCCTTTGTTATTTTTATAGGTACATTATAACTAGATTTGAAAACGATTTTTCTGTTTTGCCTAAAAATTTCTCCCTTTGTGATTAATTACTAATTCAGTAAAATTTTACTATACTATGTAAACCTTTTTATAGCTTTTATTTTTCTAATATGTGTTATGATACATAATACTGAGTAAAGAAGAAAAGGAAATCGATCTGGTAAATTTTACTCTGAGGTAACTTATGTTTTGACAATTTATAACTATGATAAACTATCTATTTCTTCAGAACAACAAGCTATAGATTATCTAATGAAGCAAAGATAATATTGAACACAACCCTAAAAGAAATCAATCAGGCTGTTGTTTTATCTTCTACAGTAATTGTGCTTGAGCAATGCGTAACTTT